>Ga0187777_10000080_pt1 | contig 70346 bp, 78 predicted proteins | sample 1015_Q2_SP5_10_M_FD_132416 | JGI IMG/M metagenome (GOLD analysis project Ga0187777, IMG submission 132416) | Tropical peat soil microbial communities from peatlands in Department of Meta, Colombia - 1015_Q2_SP5_10_MG | ecosystem: Environmental > Terrestrial > Soil > Wetlands > Peat | place... | reverse complement strand
GCCCACGGCGACCTGTACGCCGTCGTCCGCCTCGACCCCGATGCGGAGGTGCCCGGGTGGGCGGGTGCCGGCCCGATCTCGTCGGTCACCAGGACCGCGTCGGAGCTCTCGGTCGTCTGCCGCGAGGCCGATGTGCCCGAGGCCGCGAGCGCGGAGCGGGGCTGGCGGCTGCTCGAGGTTGCCGGGCCGCTCGCCTTCACGCTCACGGGCGTCCTCGCCTCGCTCGTGGTGCCGCTCGCAGAGGCGGGGATCACGCTCTTCGCGCTCTCGACCTTCGAGACGGACTACCTGCTCGTCCGGGAGCGCGACCTCGGCCGCGCCTGCGACGCGCTCCGCGGCGCCGGCCACACCGTCGACGCGCCTTGACGCTCTCGGAGGCCGCGCATACGCTTGAAGGCGATGACTCCCGTTTCCCGCAGCCGGTGGGCCTGGCGCTCCGAGCGGGGCGGGAGCCTGCGCCTGCACTGACGCGCAGCACAACCCGTTCCGCTCTCGAGGTCTCCGCGGAGGCCTCGTTTTGTTTACCCACATGACCGTGACCACCGACATCGCCACCGACCTGCTGACCCCGCTCGGGGCATATCTGCGCCTGCGCGGGCGACCGGGCGGGCGCGGCGCGTTCCTGCTCGAGTCGGTGGAGCGAGGACGGCTCGGGCGCTACTCGTTTGTCGGCTGCGGCTCGCGGCTCGTCGACTTCGCGGGCGCGGAGCGGCGGGGCGAGCCCGTCGTCGGCTATCTCGGCTACGACGCCGTCGCGACGCTCGAGCCGACGGTGCCGCTTCCGCCGGACGGCCCGGACCTCCCCGAGAGCATGTTCGTCGTGCCGGAGCAGCTCGTGCGCTTCGATCATGCGCGCGGCGTCGCCCAGGTGCTCGCCGGGGACGGAGACGAGCTCGCGCGCGTCCTCGCCGAGCCGCAGCCGGAGCTCGCACGTGGCACGGGCGCCCGCGGCCCGCTCCGGCGCTTCCCCGAGCGCGGCGAGCACCTGCGCCGCGTCGAGCGTGCGAAGGAGCACATCCGCGAGGGCGACGTCTTCCAGGTCGTCGTCTCGCAGCGGGCCGAGCGCCCGACCTCCGCCTCCGCGGCCGAGCTCTACCGGGCGCTGCGCCGGGTCAACCCGTCGCCCTATCTCTTCCTGCTCGAGCTCGACGACCTCGCGCTCGTCGGCAGCTCGCCCGAGACCGTCGTCAAGTGCGAGGGCTCACGCGCGGCGCTCAACCCGATCGCGGGCACGATCGCGCCGGGAGAGGGAGACGCGGAGGCGCTGCTCGCGTCGAAGAAGGACCGCGCGGAGCACGTGATGCTCGTCGACCTGGGCCGCAACGACCTCTCGCGCGTCTGCGTGCCGGGGTCGGTGCGCGTCGAGCGGTTCATGACGCCCGAGCGCTACTCGCACGTCACGCATCTCGTCTCCGAGGTCGTCGGAGAGCTACGCGACGGGTGCACGCCCTTCGAGCTGCTGCGCGCCTGCTTCCCGGCCGGCACCGTCTCCGGCGCGCCGAAGGTGCGCGCGATGCAGATCGTCTCCGAGCTCGAGGGCTATCGGCGCGGGATCTACGCGGGGGCGGTCGGGTACGTCTTCCCGCAGCGGCGCGAGCTCGACACCTGCATCGCGATCCGCACGCTCGTCCTGCGCGACGGCGTCGCGCACCTGCAGGCGGGCGGCGGCATCGTCGCCGACTCCGATCCGGCCGCCGAGCATCAGGAGTGCCTGAACAAGCTCGGTGCGCTGGAGGCCGCCATCGAACTGGCGGAGGAGGAGCAGCGTCCATGATGCTGTTGATCGACAACTACGACTCGTTCACGTACAACCTCGCGCATCTGTTCGGTGCGCTCGGCGTCGAGGTGAGGGTACTGCGCAACGACGAGATCGATGCGGACGGGGCCGTGCGACTCGCGCCCTCGCACCTCGTCGTCTCCCCCGGCCCCGGGCGGCCCCCCGCTGCCGGCGCGTCGCTCGAGATCGTGCGCCGGCTCGGCTCCGGCACGCCGACGCTCGGCGTCTGTCTCGGCCATCAGGCGATCGTCGAGGCCTTCGGCGGCGAGGTCGGTTACGCGCGCGAGCTGCTGCATGGCAAGGCGAGCCCCGTGCATCACGACGGCTCGGGCCTCTTCGCCGGCCTGCCGGAGCCGTTCGACGCCGGCCGCTATCACTCGCTCGCGGCGACCCGCCTGCCGGACGAGCTCATCCCGACGGCGTACGCGGACGACGGCGAGGTGATGGCCGTGCGTCACCGGACGCTGCCGATCGTCGGCGTGCAGTTCCACCCGGAGTCGGTGCTGACACCGGACGGACCTGCGCTCGCGCGCAACTTCCTGGAGGGGCGTCTTTGATCCAGGAGACGGTCTCACGCCTGCTCGACGGGCACGATCTCTCGCGCGCGGACGCGCACGAGGCGATGAACGAGATCATGCGCGGCGACGCGACGCAGGCGCAGATCGCCGGCTTCCTCGTCGCACTTCGTGCGAAAGGCGAGACCGCGGACGAGATCGCCGGCTGCGCGGAGGCGATGCGAGAGCACGTGCTGCACGTGCGCCCGCAGCGCACCGATCTCGTCGACATCGTCGGCACGGGCGGCGACGGCGCGAACACGTACAACATCTCGACCGCGGCCGCGCTCGTCGCCGCGGCGGGCGGCGCGGCCATCGCGAAGCATGGCAACCGGGCCGCGTCGTCGGCGAGCGGCTCCGCCGACGTGCTCGAGGCGCTCGGCTTCCGGCTCGACCTGCCCCCTGAGCGGATCGAGCGGTCGATCGACGAGCTCGGGTTCGGCTTCCTGTTCGCCCAGGCCCACCATCCGGCGATGAGGCACGCCGCACCGGTACGCCGCGAGCTCGCGACGCGCACCGTCTTCAACGTCCTCGGCCCGCTCACGAACCCCGCCGGAGCCCGCGCCCTGATGCTCGGCGTCTACTCGCCCGGCCTGACGCGGACGCTTGCCGAGGCGCTCGTCCAGCTAAACGCGAGCCGGGCCTACGTCGTCCACGGAGCCGCTGGGATCGACGAGCTCTCGCCGTGCGGCCCCAACCTCGTGTGCGAGGTCGAGAACGGCGCCGTGCGCGAGTACGAGCTCGACCCGCGCGACCTAGGCGTCGACCGCTGCGATCCCGCCGAGCTCCGCGGCGGCGACGCACAGAGCAACGCGCGGGCGCTCCGTGCGGTGCTGGCGGGCGCCGACGGCGGCCACCGCTCGGCGGTGCTCCTCAACGCCGCCGGTGGGATCGCCGCCGCAGGGCGGGCGAAGGATCTGCGCGAGGGCCTCGAGGTCGCTCGCCGGGCGATCGATTCCGGCGCCGCGGCGGAGCGGCTCGACGAGCTGGTCGCGTTCACACAGGAGGCGGCGGCGTGAGGTTCGCCGACGCCCTCCGGCAACCCGGGCTCTCGGAGATCGCCGAGTTCAAGCGCCGCTCGCCGTCGGCGGGCGACATACGCCCGGGCGCGCGCATCGAGGAGGTGGTGCCGTGCTACGCCGAGAACGGCGCGCGCGCGATCTCCGTCCTCGTCGACGCCGCGTTCGCCGGCACGGTCGACGACCTCCGCGCGGCCCGTGCCTTGACCGACGTGCCGCTCCTCGCGAAGGGGTTCTTCTCGACCGAGGAGCACCTGCGCGAGCTTCGCGAGGCTGGCGCCGACGCCGCCCTGCTGATCCTGCGCGACCTCGACGACGAGACCTGTGCGCGGCTGATGCGCTACGCCGCCGAACTCGGCCTCGACACGCTCGTCGAGGCTCACGACATGGACGAGCTGGCCCGCGCAACGCGACTCGACGCGCCGGTGATCGGCGTGAACGCGCGCGATCTCTCCACCTTCCGCATCGACCGTCGCGCGCAGCTCGAGCTGGTGTCGCTTGCGTCGGGCCTTCGTGACACCGTCGTGATCGCCGAGAGCGCCGTCCACACACGCGCTCAGGCGGCGGCCGCGGAGCTCGCGGGGGCAGACGCGATCCTCGTCGGGACGTCGGTCATGCAGGCGGCCGACCCCGGCGCAAAGCTGCGCGAGCTGCTCTCGCGTCCGCTCGTGAAGGTGTGCGGGCTGACCCGACAGGAGGACGTCGACGTCGCGGTCGAAGCGGGCGCCGACATGCTCGGCTTCATCCTCGTCGAGAAGTCGCCGCGCCGCGCTCCGGCCGTCCTCGACGTTCCGGCCACGGCACTCTCCGTCGCCGTCTTCGTCGGCAAGGCCGAGGAGACCGGCGCCGACCTCGTCCAGCTGTATCCCGAGGACGGCGGTACCGTCCGCGGCCGCCACGCGCTGCTCATGCGCAACGGCGAGCCGGTCGCACTCGTCCTCGACCAGCCCTGGCAGGGGAGCGACCCGGCGCACTGGGAGAACGCCGCTGTGGCCGAGGGCCGTGTCGTGCTCGCCGGCGGGCTCGGCCCGGAGAACGTGCGGGCGGCGATCGAGGCGGTGCGCCCGTGGGGCGTCGACGCGTCGTCGTCGCTCGAGAGCGCACCGGGGATCAAGGATCACGCACGCGTCCGCGCCTATGTCGAGGAGGCACACCGATGAGCACGACGACGTTCGGCACGTACGGCGGCCGCTACGTTCCCGAGACGCTGATCCCGGCGCTCGACGAGCTGGAGCGCGGCTGGCGCGAGGCGCTCGCCGACGATGCGTTCCACGCCGAGCTCCACGGCCTGCTCACCTCGTACGCCGGCCGGCCGACGCCGCTCACGCTGTCCGAGCGCTTCGCCCCCGGCAAGCGCATCCACCTGAAGCGCGAGGACCTCCTCCATACGGGCGCGCACAAGCTCAACAACGCCCTCGGCCAGGCCGTGCTCGCCCGCCGGCTCGGCAAGCACCGCATCGTCGCGGAGACCGGCGCGGGGCAGCACGGCGTCGCGACCGCCACCGTCTGCGCGCGGTTCGGTCTCGAGTGCGTCGTCTACATGGGCGAGGAGGACATGCGCCGGCAGCGCCCGAACGTCGAGCGGATGTTCCTGCTCGGAGCCGAGGTACGCCCCGTCGACTTCGGCACGAAGACGCTGAAGGAGGCGACGAGCGAGGCGATCCGCGACTGGATCACGAACGTCGAGACGACGCACTACCTGATCGGATCGTGCGTCGGGCCGGCGCCGTATCCCGAGCTCGTCGCAGAGCTCCAGTCGGTGATCGGACGCGAGGCGCGCGAGCAGCTGCTCGCGGTGGAGGGGAGACTGCCGGAGGCCGTCGTCGCCTGCGTCGGCGGCGGCTCGAACGCGATCGGGATCTTCCACGGGTTCCTCGACGACTCCGCCGTGCGGCTCGTCGGCGTCGAGGCTGCGGGCGCTGCATCTCTCGGGACGGGGCGTCCGGGCGTGTTGCACGGCGCCCGCTCGTCCATCCTCGCCGACGAGGACGGGCAGATCGCGGACGCGCACTCGATCTCCGCGGGACTCGACTACCCCGGGGTAGGGCCGGAGCACGCGTACCTGCGCGACTGCGGCCGTGCCGAGTATGTCTCTGCGACGGACGCGGAGGCGCTCGCCGCTTTCCGCGACCTCGCGCGCACCGAAGGGATCATCCCCGCGCTCGAGCCTGCCCATGCCCTGGCGCGCGCCCGCGAGCTCGACGCGGACCTGATCCTCGTCTGCCTCTCCGGCCGCGGCGACAAGGATCTCGACGAGGCGCTCTCCGCTCTGGAGCGTCCGTGAGCAAGACGCTGGTCGTCTACCTCATGTCGGAGCCGCTGACGCCGGAGCTCGCACGCGCGGCGGTCGAGGGCGGCGCGGACATCGTCGAGCTCGGCTTCCCGTTCTCCGACCCGCTCGCCGACGGGCCGGTGATCCGGCGTGCCGCCGAGCGCGCCCTCGCGCGGGGAATGCGGACACGCGCCTGCCTGGACGTGCTCGCGCAGACGCACGCGCTCGTCCCGGACACGCCGCTCGTGCCGATGACGTACTCGTCGCTGCTCGAGGCGTACGGCTGGGAGCGCTTCGCCGAGGACGTGCACGCTGCCGGCGGCGCGAGCATGATCGTCGCCGACCTGCCCGCGGGCGAACGGCCGGAGGTGCGTCGCGTCCAGCTCGTGGCGCCGACCTCGACCGACGAGCGCATCCGCCTCGCCGGTGCGCAGACGAACGGCTGGCTCTACCTCGTCACCCTCACCGGGACGACGGGTGCGCGCGGCGAGCTCTCCCCTTCCCTGCCGGGCCTCGTCGAGCGCGCCCGCAGGCTCGTCGACGTTCCGCTCTACGCCGGCTTCGGCATCTCGACCCCAGACCACGCGCGCGCCGTCGCTGCGCTCGCGGACGGCATCGTCGTGGGCTCACGCGCGCTCGAGGTCGCCGAGGACGGCCCCGAGGCGCTCCGCGACTACGTCGCCTCGCTCCGCGCCGCGCTCGACGCCGCGTAGAGTCGACGGCACCGGCAGGTGCAGCGCGAAGATCGTCCCCCGCCCCCGCCGCTCGACGCTGCAATGCCCGCCGTGAGCCTTCGCGATCGCGTCGACGATCGCGAGGCCGAGCCCGACCCCGCCGCGCGCGCGCGTCCGGGCGTCGTCCCCGCGTGCAAATCGCTCGAAGATTCGGTCGAGCGCATCCGGCGGGACGCCGCAGCCTTCGTCAGCGACCTCGATCACGATCTCGCCGCCGATCGCGCGGGCGCGGAGCTCGATCACTTCGCGGGGCTCCGTGTACTTGACCGCGTTCTCGAGCAGCGCGTCGAGCGCATCACGTAACGCTTCCGCATCGATGGCGATCACTCCCGCAACGTCGAGGTCGAGCCGCCAGGCGCGGGGGGCGACCTCCGACCAGCGCATGAACACGTCTTCGAGGAAGCGGTCGACGTCGACCTCGACGTAGTCGAGGAAGTCCGGATGCTCGGCCGCGGCCAGCAGCAGCAGGCGCTCGACGATCCGCTCGATGCGGGCCAGCTCGTCGAGCGCGACGTCGAGCTCCGGCGCCTCGGATTCTTCGCGGCGCAGCAGCTCGAGATGGCCTCGCGCGATCGTCACCGGCGTCCGCAGCTCGTGCGAGGCGTCGTGCAGGAACCGCCGCTGCCGCTCCAGCAACGCCGCACGCGTCTCGGCCACGTTCTCGACGTCGCGCAACGCTGCCCGCCGCCGCTGCGCCTGCCAGACCATCGCGGCGAAGATCGTGCCCAGGAACGGCACCCCGATCAGCCTGCCCCACATCTCGTCTTCGTCGAAGTGCCCCATGAGCACGACGGCGATGACCGCCGTGGAGAGGGATGCGAGCACGATCGCTGCGGTTCGGACGGGCCAGAGCCTGACGCTGTAGACGAGCGCAAGGCTGATCCAGATCAGGTCGTAGGGCAGCCGCACCCACTCCGGCCAGACGAGCATCACGAGCAGGTTCGCGAGCGCGAACGCGGCCCAGGCGACCTCGATCCAGTTACGCCGCAGCCAGGCGGTAGCCCGCATGCCGGATCGTCTCGATGGGTGCCTCCGGGCCGAGCTTCCGCCGCAGCCTGCGCACGCAGACGTCGACGACGTTCGAGCCGGGATCGAAGTCGTAACCCCAGACCTCGGCGAGCAGCCGCTCGCGGCTGATCACCTCGCCCGCGTGGAGCAGCAGGTGGTGGAGGAGCCGGAACTCGCGGTCGGAGAGGTCGGTGACGAGCTCGCCGATCCGGGCCTGCCGCCGAGCGAGATCGAGCACGACTCTCCCGGCGCTCAGCACGTGCTCGTCCTCGACCCGCTGCGGGCCGCGCGCATGCACCCGCACGCGCGCGAGCAGCTCGTCCAGCGAGAACGGCTTCGCCACGTAGTCGGTCGCACCGACCTCGAAGCTCTTCAGCTTCGTGTGCAGGTCGGTGCGCGCCGAGAGGATGAGCACGGGGAGCTGCGGACGGGCGCGGTGCAGCTCCTGGAGGACCTGGAGGCCGCTCAGGCCCGGGAGCATGAGGTCGAGCACGACGAGGTCCCAGTGCCCGGCCAGCGCGAGCGCGAGCCCGTCATGGCCGGTCTCGGCGGCCGTGACCTGGTAGCCCTCGGCATCCAGCCCGCGGCGCAGGAATGCCTGGATCCGAACTTCGTCTTCGATGACGAGGATCTTCATCGTGTCGCGCTGCGGCCGCCGAAGGCCCGACTGTACCGCCGCTGTGGATGACCTGTAAATGACGCGGCTGTGACAAGTTCGTCATCTTGGTGCGCCCTGGACGGGGATGCGATACACACCGTCCGGATGCGCGGGACGACCTGGAAGCTCCTCGGCGTAGCTGTGTGCGTCGCGGCGGCGGGCGTCCTGATCGGCTTCTACGTCTCGGCGCTCACGCAGGAGAACGGGTCGCCGAGCTACAGCGTCCCCGTGCAGACGTCGAACGGGCACCCCGTCGTCCACCTGACCATCGAGACGGTCGCGGCGGTCGGCCCGAAGCTGAGCCCCGGCAGCCCCGACTTCGTCTCGTACCTGATCATGGAGAAGGGGCAGTGGAAGCGGGACACCGTCTGGCGCGTCCCGGCGAACGCGACCGTCCACGTGACGATCTACCAGTTCGACGGCGACAGCGGCCTGCGTAACCCGTATCTCGCCCGGCCGGAGGGCATCGACGGCAACGTCGAGATGGTCGACGGCAAGCCGCTGGACGCGATCGACCCCGCCGACGCGTCGCACACGTTCGCGGTGCCGGCATACCACCTGATCGTCCCGCTTCCGGGCGTTGCCGACAACGCGAAGAACCAGTGCGGGTATGCGCCGTGCGCGATGTCCAACGCGCATCACACCATCACGTTCACCTTCCACACCGGCGCGAAGGGCCATTATCGCTGGCAGTGCTTCGTGCCCTGCGCGGCAGGCTGGCTGTACGGGTTCGGCGGACCGATGCAGACGATCGGCTACATGGACGGGTTCCTCAACGTCGTCTAGCGGATGAGCGCTCCTCCCCACACACCGCAGCCGGGCAGCGGCTGGACCGTCCATGCGAAGCGCGTGCTCGTCGCGTGGATCGTGCTGAGCGCGGTCGCGACGCCGCTCGTCTGGTTCCTGCTCGGCCCGGCGCTCCCGCCCGGCAAGGGCAGCGTGCAGGCGGCCGGGCAGGTGTTCGACAACACCGTCCTCGTGGCGTTCGTGACGCCGATCATCAGCCTCCTCGTCGTGTTCTTCGTCTACGTCCTGACGCAGTTCCGCGCAGATCCCTCGGCCGAACTCGTCGACGGGCCGCCGATGCGGAACGACAGCACCGTGCAGACGACGTGGGTCGCCGTGACCTCGGTCGCCGTTCTCTTCCTCGCCGGCTTCGGCACCTATGAGCTCCTGAAGGACGGCGCAGGCGGTGGGCAAGGCCCGGCCCCGATCGCAAAGGTGTCCGGCCGCAACCTCCAGGTGCAGGTGATCGCCCAGCAGTGGGAGTTCACCTACCGCTACCCGTCCTACGGCGGTCTCGAGACATCGCAGCTCGTCCTGCCTGCCGACACGACGGTCGAGCTCCACGTCACCTCGCTCGACGCGACGCACTCGTTCTGGGCGCTCCAGCTCGGCGTCAAGGCCGACGCGAACCCGGGCGAGGACAACATCGCGTACGTGCAGACGAAGGGAGCCCGGTCGTTCGACATCCACTGCGCCGAGCTCTGCGGCCTCTGGCACGGCTACATGTACGACACCGGCCACGTCGTCCCGGCGAGCCAGTTCACCGCCTGGATCAAGCAGCAGCAGCAGGTCTTCGCATCCGTCGCGAAGTACATGCCGAGGTACTCGACGATCTACTACCCGGACCCGCAGAGGAGAGGCGGATGAGCAACATCGCGGTCGAGGCCCGTCCCCCCGTCTGGCGCCGCCTCGTCGGCTTCAACCTGCTGACGGGGATCCTGCTCGGGATCGTCGGCTGGTACGCGGGCTGGTACCTCGCGCACGCGATCCACGCGGCGAGCCTCGACTACTTCGCCGACATCGACTTCAACGAGCTGTCGATCGTCCTCGCCTACATCTTCGGGGTGATCGGCTTCCTCGTCGGGCTCGGCTTCCTCAACTACCCGTTCGCGCGCCTGCGCGGCTACCCGCCGACGCTGCGCGAGAAGGAGACCGGCGGGATCGGCCGCTACTTCGGCCTCTGCACCGACCACAAGGTCGTCGGCATCCAGTACCTGATCGGAATCGGCCTGTTCCTCTTCGTCGGCGGCCTCAACGCGATGCTGATCCGGGTCGAGCTCCTTCGCCCGAATCACCAGGTGTGGCCGGCGGGCACGTACCTGACGCTCGTGGGCATCCACGGGACGATGATGATGGGGATCATGACGAGCGGGATCCTCGGCCCGTTCGGCAACTACCTGATCCCGCTCCTCATCGGCGCCCGGCGGATGGCGTTCCCCCGCATCGAGGCGCTGACGTTCTGGATGCTGATGGCCGGCGGCGTGATCCTCGAGACGACGATCTTCTTCGGCGGCTTCCCGACCGGGTGGACAGGCTACGCGCCGCTGAACATCCAGGCGAACGCCGGGATGGACTGCTACATCATCTTCTTCGCGCTCGTCGGCATCTCGATGTGCCTGCTCGGGCTGAACATGATCGCGACGATCGTGACCATGCGCGCCCCGGGGCTGACGTGGACGCGGCTGCCGATCTTCGTCTGGGGCGTGCTGTCGACCTCCGCGCTGATGGTCCTGTCGGCGCCGGTCCTGATCGCGACGCTGCTGATGGCGCTGCTCGACCGCACCGCGCAGACGAACTTCTTCATCCCCTCCCAGGGTGGGAGTGCGTTCCTGTACGAGAACCTGTTCTGGTTCTTCGGGCATCCGGAGGTGTACATCCTCGCGCTGCCGGGATTCGGGATCGTGCTCGAGCTGCTGCCCGTCTTCGCGCGGAAGCCGCTCTGGGGTTATCGGCTCGCCGTCGCCGGAATGATGGGCGTGTCGCTGCTCTCCTTCTTCGTCTGGCAGCACCACCTGTTCGTGAGCGGCATCAATGCCGACGTGCGACCGTTCTACATCCTCTCGACGGAGCTGATCTCGATCCCCACCGGGTTCACGTTCCTCTGCGGGATGATGACCCTCTGGCGCGGCCGGATCCGGTACACGGTGCCGATGCTCTTTGCGCTCTCGTGGTTCTTCAACTTCCTGATCGGAGGGCTCACCGGCGTGTTTCTCTCGGACGCGCCGAGCGACGTGACGACGCACGGCAGCTTCTTCTCGATGGCCCACTTCCACTACACGATCATGGGCGGCCTCGTCTTCGCGTTCTTCGGCGGCATCTACTACTGGGTGCCGAAGATGACCGGCTTCCAGCTCAACGAGCGGCTGGGGAAGATGCATTTCTGGTCGATGTTCATCCTCTTCAACCTGACCTTCTTCCCGCTGTTCATCGCCGGCCTCCTCGGGCAGCCGCGCCGCGTCGTCACGTATCCGCAGAGCCTCCAGTTCCTCAACGACTGGGTCTCCGTCTGCGCGTTCCTGCTCGGCACGTCGATGCTGCTGTTCCTCTACAACTTCGTGAAGTCGCTCGTGTTCGACCGTATCCCCGCGCCGGCGAACCCGTGGGGCTCGAAGTCGATCGAGTGGCAGCTGCCGTCGCCGGTGCCCGTCCACAACTTCGACCGGATTCCCGTGTTCTCGGGTGACCCGTACGGCTACGGCGAGAGGTCGGCTCCGGTAGCGGTTCCCGCAGGCGCGCCGGCAGGAAGGGATTAGTGAATAGGGGCACTCGATGAGCGAACTGGCGCAACCCACCACCGAGTACGGGGTCGTCGAGAGCGAGCCTCCGGAGATCCTCGCCCGCAACCTCGCCTCCGCCGGCCATCTGCTGGCGAGCGCGACCGCGTTCTTCTTCCTCTGCTTCCTCTTCGCGTACTTCTATCTTCGCTCCCTCAACAACGCGCACCTCTGGCGGCCCAAGCACGTCGACCCGTCGACGACGTACGGCACGGTGATCGTGGCGTTGATCGTCGCGAGCGCCCTGCTCGTCCGGCTCGGGCTCGCCGACCACCGTGCAGACCGCCGGGACCAATGGCGCCTGAAGGGGCTGGCAGCCCTCGCGGCCGCGATCGCGGCGCTCGTCTTCCAGGTCGTCGCCTGGGCGGAGCTCCCCTTCGGGCCTGCCGACGGCGGCTTCGCGAGCGTCTACGTCGGCTGGACGGCGTTCCTGTTCCTGTTCGTGCTCATGACGGTCTACTGGCTCGAGACGACGCTGGCGACGTCCCTTCGCTACAGGAGCGTCCCGTTTGCCGGCACGCCGCAGCCGGGCGAGGCGTCGGGCGACCCGCACCGTACCGTCCACGACATTCACAACCCGCTCTCGCTCGTCCGGGCGGAACTGGTCGCGCTCAGCTTCTACTGGACATTCCTCGCCGGGATCTGCGTCCTCGCCTGGATCGTCCTCTACCTCATCTAGAGCGTGTCCGTGCCGCCCCTCGTCGTCTGTGCAGCGGCGGCGGCTCTCTACGCCCTCGGCGGACACGGCCGGGTCGGCAGCACGACTCGCGGGCGCCGGTGGCGGGAAGCATCGTTCTACACGGGCATGCTCTTCCTCCTCGTCGTGCTCGAGCCGCCGTTCGACCGCCTCGCGGACGAGTCGTTCTCGATCCATATGACGCAGCACGTCGTCCTGCTGACGATCGTGCCTCCGCTGGTCGTGCTCGGCCGCCCCTGGCCGCGCATGTGGATGCCCTTCCCGACCCGGATCCGGCGGGCGGCGGCGCGCGAGATCGCACGCGGCCGGTGGTCGGCCCCGCTCCGCGCCGCGGCCCGCGTCTCGACTCGGCCCCCGGTGGCGCTGGCCGTGATGTCCGCCACGGTGGGCATATGGCACGTGCCCGCGCTGTACGACGCCGCGGTGCGCAACAACAAGGTGCATTTCGGCGAGCACGCCTGCTTTCTCGTCGCCGCGCTCCTCTACTGGGCGCCGATGCTGGAGTCGCCGCCCGTGCGCGCCCGAATAGACCACCTGCGCCGCGCCGCCATGTTCGCGGGGGCCGCCGTACCCGGATGGATCCTCGCGCTCGTGCTCACCTTCGCCACCACGCCCTTGTACGGCGCATACGTGTCGCTCCAGCACCGGCCGGGCGGAATCAGCGCCCTCGGCGACCAGCAGATCGCCGCAGGAGTCATGCTCGTTCCCGGCTCCGCTGCGTTCTTCATCGGCTTCTTCGTCTCCGTCTACCGCTGGCTCGAGCCCGCGACAGCGCTCGAAGCCCAACCCGAGGAGCTCATATGGACCTGATCGCGTCGCACTTTCTCGCCGGCTCGGTGCTCACGCTCGTGCTGCCGGTCGGACTGGTCGTCCTCGTGTGCATCTACTGGGCGGTCGTCCTGCGGCGCCGCTCCGGCGGAGGCGCGTGAGCGCGACCGACGACGTCTTCGCACCGCCCCTCGGCCGTCCACGCGGGGTCCCGCTCGGAGCCTTCGGGACAGCGCTCGCGGCCGCGGTCGCAGCCGGAATCGCGGTCGGCGCGGTCGCGTACGCCGCGCGCACGCACCGCGCCGCGCAGCCGGCGCTTCCGGAGCTCCACGGCGAGGTGTCCTGGGCGCCGGGCACACGGCCCGCACCGGGGCTGCCGGCGCTGCGCGCACTGCGCGGACGCACGGTCGTCCTCGCGCTCGTAGGCCCGCACTGCCGGGGCTGCACGCTCATGCGCGAGGAGCTGGCGAGCGTCGTGCGGCGGCTGCCGGCCCCGGAGCGGCCGGCCCTCGCCGTCAGCAGCACGTCTGCCGTCGGAGCGGCGGGAGCAGTCGTCTACCTCATCGACCGGCGCGGCGACGAGCGCACCGGCTATCTCCTGCCGATCGCGCCGAGCTTCGTCGAGCGCGACCTGCGTGAGCTTGCCGCAGAGCCCGCGGCGTGAGGCGACGGCCGCGGGCGCCTGGCGCGACTAGGGTCCCGGCCGCGCCGAGATCGCGGGCGCGCCGCCGCGCACCACCTGCAGGACGTCCCACATACGGGCGTCCTCGTGGCCGGCGACGAGTGACGCGAGCCGGAAGACGCCGGTATGCGCCGCGACGAACGAGAACGTCGCGGTCTCGCCCTGTGTCAATCCCTCCACGGGGTTCGGGACCGAGGCCCCGGAGAACGCGGCCTTCACGGTCATGGGCCCCTGCACGACTGCACACGAGTTGCGCATGGCGCTGTGGTCCGTGCACGTGACACGGATGCGCCAGTGCACGGGCACGATGACCATGAGCTCGCCGCGGCCGTACCCGTCGAAGTTGAAGCCGTTGTTCGACGAGTCGTAGCCGGCGATCAGCCTCACCTCGACCACGCGATCCCGCGCGTCGACCTTCAGGAAGCGTTGCGGGTCAGGCTTCGACGCTGCCAACCCGGCCGCGAGCGCGACGGCAAGCACACGTGCATCGTCGCACAACGAAGAATGGTGGAGGGCCCGAGCTCGGGCCCTCCACGATCGCCTGCGGCCACCGTCTACAGGACGCCGGCGAGTGCCTGCGTGCCGCTCGTTCTCCGCTCGACCGGCACGTAGTCCCGCGAGCCCGCGCCGACGTAGATCTGGCGGGGACGCGCGATCTTCTGCTCCGGGTCGACGATCCCCTCGAGCCACTGCGCGAGCCAGCCGGCCGTGCGCGGGATCGCAAACAGGACGGGGAACATCGCCGTCGGCAGTCCGAGCGCCTGGTAGATCAGCCCCGAGTAGAAGTCGACGTTCGGGTAGAGCTTGCGCGAGACGAAGTACTCGTCCTCGAGCGCGATCTTCTCCAGCTCGAGCGCGATGTCGAGCAGCGGGTTGCGACCCGTCACCTCGAAGACCGAGTCGGCGGTCTGCTTGATGATCTTCGCCCGCGGGTCGTAGTTCTTGTAGACCCGGTGGCCGAAGCCCATCAGCCGCCCGTCGCCGGCCTTCACGCGCTCGACGAAGTCGGGCACGTTCTTGACGTCGCCGATCTGGGTGAGCATCCGCAGAACCGCCTCGTTCGCGCCGCCGTGGAGCGGCCCGTACAGCGCGGCTGCGGCACCGGCCAGGGCGCTGTAGGGATCCACCTTGCTGGAGCCGATTGCCCGCATCGCATTCGCGGAGCAATTTTGCTCGTGGTCGGCGTGGAGGATGAAAAGCACCTCGAGGGCACGCACGAGCGCAGGCTCGGGCTGGTACTTCGGCTCGGCCATCTTGAACATCATCGAGAGGAAGTTCTCCGCGAAGCCGAGGTCGTTGTCCGGATACACGTAGGGCAGGCCCTTGCTGTGCCGGTACGACCACGCGGCGATCGTCGGCACCTTCGCGATCATCCGGATCGTCTCCTGGAGGCGAACGTCGGGATCGTCGACCTTCGCGGCCTCCGGATACATCGTGCCGAGGGCCGCGACGACGCTCACGAACATCCCCATCGGGTGCGCGTCATAGCGGAAACCCTCCATCAGGCGCTTCAGGTTCTCGTGCAGGAACGTGTGGTACGTGACGTCGTGCTCGAAGCGCATGAGCTGATCCTCGGACGGCAGCTCGCCGAAGAGGAGGAGATAGGCGGTCTCGAGATAGGTGCTCTCGGTCGCGAGCTGCTCGATCGGATAACCCCGATAGCGGAGAATCCCGGCGTCGCCGTCGATGAACGTGACGGCGCTCGTGACCGACGCGGTGTTCAGAAACGCCGGGTCGTAGCTCATGAGCCCGAAGTCGGCGTCGTCGAGCTTCAGCTGCCGGAGCGCGTTGGCGCGGATCGCCCCATCCTCGATCGGAACCTCGATGGTTCGACCGGTCCGGTTGTCGGTGATGGTGAGCGTGCTGGGCATCGAACCAATCCTCCTCCGTGGGTGCGCGGAATCACCGCAGCCTGCTCCAAGCGTACGGCGGCGGCATCCGGCTCCGGCGTGATTCCGGATACGGACAAGTACGGAGCCCTACGGGGCGGGCTAACGCCCGGCCGAGACCGGCGGCGTCAGCGGCGGCAGGGCCGGCGGCGGCTCGACGAGGCGAGGCGGGGCGGGAGTGGGCTCCAGCTCCGGGGCAGGCGGTTCGACGGGCGGCGGAGCGGGCGGGGCGACCGGGGCGATCAGCGGCGGCTCGGGCACGACCGCGACGGGGGCCGGTGCGGGCGGGGCGACAGGCGGCGGCACGGCCGTGACCGGGACCGGTGCGGGCGGGGCGACAGGCGGCGGCACGGCCGTGACCGGGACCGGTGCAGGGGCGACGGGCGGAGGCGGAGCCGGTGCCTCGACATGCTGGCCGGCGGCCGCGGCGACTGCGGCGGCCGGGCGCAGGATCGTGCGCTCGACCTGGAGCTGGTGCAGGGCGAGCTGTGCCTGCAGCCGCAGCCCGAAGGCGCGCTGCACGCCCACCCGGTAGCCGTAGAAGCCGAGGGCGGCCGCGCCGACGAGGAGCGTCGCGTAGCCGAGACGGCTGGGGATGAGCGGCTGGGAGGTGAGATGGACGAGGCCGCTCGCCACCGCGCCGCCGAGCGCGCCGAGGAGGGCGCCGCCGATCGTGTAGCCCGTGACACGTGCCGCAGCCCGGCGGTAGAGGTGGTCGGCGTACTGCTCGATGATGCCCGCGTCGATGTCGGTCATGCCCTTCTGTTACATCGGCGGCGGAGGCCGAGTTCTTGAGCACGATCCACTCGATCTCGGCGCCGGTCGGACCGTCCCCGGGGAAGCTGCGGATTGCGATTCAACAGGCCTTCATCGCCTTCTCACCTCGCTCCTAACCTGCTGCGCTTTCATGGGGGCAAAGCCCAGGACATGACGAGGGAGTCCGACCAGTGAACATGCGAACCTTTCTCGGCCGCCGCGCCGTCCCGGTCGCCGCCGCGCTCGCGGTCGGCGCAGGCGCAGGCGCAGGCATCTACGCGGGCCTGAGCGGGGGCTCGTCGGGTCCCGCTGCGATCACGACGGCGACCGCAGTCGTGCCCGCGCAGCCCGCGGCGGCGACCCAGACCGCGACGACCCTGACGCAGCTCTACAAGGACGCCACACCGGGCGTCGTCGACATCACCGTCTCCGGCAGCTCCTCCGGCAACTCCTTCGGGTTCGGGGGTCAGCCCCAGACCGAGGCGGAGGGCTCCGGCTTCGTGTACGACACGAAGGGCGACATCATCACGAACGCCCACGTCGTCGACGGTGCCAACTCGATCACCGTCCACTTCTGGAACGGCAAGAGCGCGAAGGCCACCCTGGTCGGCGCGGACGACTCGAGCGACACGGCCGTCGTGAAGGTGAGCGTCGACGCGTCTCAGCTCCATCCGCTGAGGCTCGGCGACTCGTCGACCGTCGTGCCCGGCCAGGCGGTCGCGGCGATCGGCAGCCCGTTCGGCCTGCCCGAGACGATGACGTCCGGCATCGTCAGCGCGATCAACCGCACGATCACGGCCCCGAACAACTACTCGATCGCCGGCGCGATCCAGACCGACGCGCCGATCAACCACGGCAACTCCGGCGGCCCGCTGTTCAACTCGAGCGGCGAGGTGATCGGGATCAACTCCCAGATCGAGAGTGACTCCGGCGGGAGCGACGGCGTCGGCTTCGCCATCCCGATCAATGCGTCGAAGAAGGTGGCCGACACGATGATCGCAGGGGGCAAGGTGCAGCACGCCTACCTGGGCATCAGCGTCGGCGACACCACGAACGGGACAGGTGCCCAGATCGAGCGGGTCGTCTCCGGCTCGCCCGCCGACACGGCCGGGCTGCAGGCCGGCGACGTGATCACCGCGATCGACGGCAACGCCGTGAGCGACGCGAACGACCTCACCGCCGGCATCGGCTCGCGCGCGCCCGGCGACAAGGTCACCCTGACCATCACGCGCAACGGCTCGACGAAGTCGATCGTCGTCACGCTCGGGGTCCGCCCCTCGTAGCTCCCCTCCGGCGAACGGGTGAGCCGACCGCTGCTTCCACCGGGCGGCGGCGGCTCACCCGTGCGGAACCCGCTCGGCGATCGATTCAGCGGCGCGAGGCGCAGATGCACGGGCGCCGGTGGCAGCGCGGGCAGGCATGCGGGCGATGCTCGAGCTTCCGCTTGCGCAGCCCCGCCCAGACCATGATCCAGCCCGCCGTCGCGACCGGGAGGATGGCGCTGACGGCGTGTGAGGCGCCCATGCGCATACCGTGGCCGCCGACCACCCGCCGCGCCTCGGCACCGCCACCGATCCGGATGCGGCCAAGTACGGATCTTTACGATCGAAGCCCGTGGAGACGCCGGTGGCAGCGGCAGTCCCGCTCTCGCCTCGGGCGGCGCGCTTCACCCTGCTCGCGAGCATCCTCGGCTCCTCCATCGTCTTCGTCGACTCGACGGTCGTCAACGTCGCACTGCCGGCGATCCAGCGGGACCTCGGGGGCGGCCTGGCGACGCAGCAGTGGGTGGTCGACGCCTACCTCCTCACGCTCGGCTCGCTCATCCTCGTCGGCGGCTCGCTGGGCGACATCTTCGGCGAGGTGCGCGTCTTCGCGGCCGGTGTCGCCGCCTTCGGAGCGGCCTCCGTGCTCTGCGCGGCTGCCCCCGATGCGCCCTCGCTCATCGTGTTCCGGGGGCTGCAGGGCGTCTTCGGAGCCCTGCTCACGCCCGCGTCGCTCGCGCTGATCACGTACTCGTTCGCCGGCCACGAGCGCGGCGCGGCGATCGGGTCGTGGACGGCCTGGACGGGGATCTCGTTCGTCGCGGGGCCCCTGCTCGGAGGCTGGCTCATCGGGATCTCGAGCTGGCGCGTCATCTTCGTCCTCAACGTGCCGGTCGCGGTCGTCACGCTCGCGATCGTGCTGACCCAGCTGCCCCGGCAGCAGTCCGGCAAGACGGGGACCCGCGTCGACGTCGTCGGGGCCGGTCTGTGCGCGGCCGGCCTCGGCACGCTCGTCTTCGGCTTCATCGAGCAGCCACGGCTGAGCTGGGCCGATCCAGCCGTGCCCGGGTCGCTCGCGGCAGGCGTCGTCTGCCTGGCCGCGTTCGTCCTCTATGAGTCGCGGGCGTCGATGCCGATGCTGCCGCTGCGACTGTTCGCGCGACGTAACTTCTCCGTGACGAACCTCGAGACGCTCGCGGTCTACGGCGGCCTCTCGGCCTGGAGCTTCTTCCTCACGTTGTTCCTCCAACAGCTCGCCGGCTACTCGCCGTTCCGTTCCGGGCTGGCAACGGTGCCCGTGACGATCGTGATGTTCGGGCTCTCGCGGGCGATGGGGCGGCTCTCGATGCGCGTCGGCCCCCGCGCCTTCATGGCCGCCGGCCCGCTGCTCGCAGGTGCATCGGTGCTCGCGCTCACGCGGCTCCCGCCCGGCCTGGACTACTGGACCGACCTGCTGCCGCCGCTCCTCGGCTTCGCCGTCGGGCTCGCGCTGACCGTGGCACCGCTGACGACGACGGTGCTGACCGATGCCGGCCCCGAGGACGCCGGGATCGCGTCGGGCGTGAACAACGCCGTAGCCCGCGTCGCGGGCTTGATCACGATCGCCGCCGTCGGCATCGTCGCCGCGGGAGGCGCGAACCTCTCCGAGCAGGGCTTCCATCGCGCCATGCTGATCGTCGCCGCGCTCCTCGCCGTGGGCGGCGTGACCGGCGCCCTCGGCATTCGCAACTCCGCTACCGCCCGTTAGCGGAGAAGTGCTGGTAGTCCGGCGAGCCGGTCCAGCGTCCGCCCCACGACCAGCCGACGAGCGCGAAGGCCTGCACGAGCGGGCCGCCGCGCACGGCCATGCCGGGCCGGACGCTCGTGCGGTCGAGGAACCGCGTGCCCGCCTCCGGCAGCACGACGCTCCCGACGAGGTACGGGTTCTCGACCGGGTTGACGTCAACCGCCTCGCCGTAGGCGTGCACCGACCACTTCTTCGGGCCGGGCGCAACCGCATAGCGGCAGTTGAAGCCCGACGTGTTGTCGGCGGCCATCGAGCGGTCGTCGCTACCGCCGTAGACCGAGATCGGCTGCATGCGCCGGACGGGGAACCGCTCGCCGTAGAGCGTCGCGAAGGCACGGGTGACGTCGTGCACGACGGCCGCGTTGACGACGAGTGCGCCGAGATGCGGCCTGCCGTCGAAGCCGACGTAGCGGAGACGAATCAGCCTGAGCTGCGCCGGCGCCACCGGGCAGCCACGGTGCCAGGAGGCGCCCAGGCCGGCGGCGGTCACGCGCTCGACCCGGGCCACGAACGGCGGCGGTGCCGCCGGAAGCGCGACCATTACGACCATGAGGGTACTGGCCATCCTGCTCGCCCTGGCCGGGCACGCGCACGCGGCGCCGTGCAGCGGGCTCGCGAACGAGCTCGCGTCGACCCGCGGCGCCGCGCAGCTCGTCACCGTCGAGGCGTCCGGCTACCGGACGACCGTCGCCTCGCTCGTGCTCTGGGAGCGGACGGGCGGCTGCTGGCGCCGGGTCGAAGGCCCCTGGACGGCGAGGCTCGGCCGCAGCGGGCTCTCCGACCGCAAGCGCGAGGGCGACGGCGCCACTCCGACGGGCGCGTACGCGCTCGGCGCGACCGTGTACGGGCTCGCGCCCGACCCCGGCGTGCGCACCGCCTACCACCGGCTCGCCTGCGGCGATTGGTGGGACGAGGATCCGACCTCGCCGACCTACAACAGCTTCCGCCACGTGCCCTGCGGCGCGCGACCGCCGTTCGGCGCCGGCAGCGAGGCGCTCTGGCGCGCGACGGTCGCATACCGCCAGTTCGCGGTGATCGAGTACAACGTCGACCCGGCCGTGCCCGGGCGCGGCTCGGCGATCTTCCTCCACGACGACACAGGCGGCCCGACCCAGGGCTGCGTCAGCCTGCCGCAGGGCGAGCTGATCACGCTCCTGCGCCGGCTGCGCCCGGCCGCCCACCCCCTGATCGTGATCGGCACGGTTGCCGGGATTCGCAGCTTCTGAGTCGACCAGCCTACGTGCGGCGTTCGGGGAAGCGCGGCAGGCCGTCGTCGGGGATCGGCTCCCAGGGGGCGGCGTACGCGACGAACTGCCGCCACGACGGACGCACGCCGGGATCGCCGTCGAAGGTGCCGAGCCGCACCGCGATCACGTCCGGGTTCTCGGGATGGCGGCTCCAGAGTGCGCCCCCGCAGGCACGGCAGAAGACCTTCACGAAGCCCTCGGGCGGCCGGTAGTCCGTGATCAGCTCCTCCCCGGCGAGGATGCGCAGCGAGCCGGGAACGATGCCGCCGGAGATCGAGGCCGCCGTTCCCGTCCGGCGCCGGCAGCGCGTGCAATGGCAGTAGCCGGCGTCGCGCAGCGGCTCCGTCACCTCGAAGCGCACGCCGCCGCAGAGGCAGCCGCCGCTGAGCGGTAGATCGGGCACGTGCTGCCAGCATAATCCGGGCGTGCGCACGACCGCGAAGGCCGACTACGCCGTCCGCGCCGGCGTCGAACTGGCGGCGGCGGCCGGGGAGACGCGGACGGCGGACGAGATCGCGCAGTCCGCCGGGATCCCGATCAACTTCCTCGAGAACATCCTCGCCGAGCTGAAACGTGCCGGCGTCGTCCAGAGCCGGCGCGGCTCCGGAGGCGGCTATCTGCTCGCGCGGCCCGCGGACGAGATCACGCTCGCGGACGTCATCCGAGCCGTCGAAGGCCCGCTCGCGAACGTGCGGGGGATCTCACCGGACGCGCTCGTGTACGAGGGCGCCTCCACCCGGCTGCGCGACGTCTGGGTCGCGGTGCGTGCGAGCGTGCGGGCCGTCCTCGAGCGAGTCACGCTCGCGGACGTCGCGCGCGGCGAGCTGCCGCCGCAGCTGGTGGAGCTGACGTCCGACGCGGACGCGTGGATTCGGCGTTAGGCGAAGCTCTTCGCGCGCTTCGTGCGGACATAGACGATGTCGCCGCGCGCGAGCTCCAGCACCTCCACCTCGTCGCGCGTCAGCTGCGCGTGCAGCTGCTGCCCGTCGTCGCGGACGAGGTCGACGCGCGTCTCGAAGCCGAGTCGCACGATCCGCTCGACCTGCGCCTCGTGCGTCGAGCCGTTCGGCTCGAGCCGCAGCTCGACGTCGTGCGGCCGCACCCAGGTGTTGCCGATCCGGTTCACGGGACCGACGAAGCTCATCACAAACGCGTTCGCGGGCTCGTCGTAGAGCTGGCGCGGCGGCGCGACCTGCTCGACGCGGCCCTCGTTCATCACGACGATGCTGTCGGCGAGCTCGAGGGCCTCCTCCTGGTCGTGGGTGACGAAGATCGTCGTGACGTGCATCTCGTCGTGGAGGCGGAGCAGCCACTCGCGCAGCTCCTTCCGAACGCGCGCGTCGAGCGCACCGAACGGCTCGTCGAGCAGCAGCACCTCGGGCTCGGGCGCGAGCGCGCGGGCGAGCGCCATGCGCTGGCGCTGGCCGCCTGACAGCTGCGCCGGATAGCGGCCGCCGAGCCCGGTCAGCTGCACGAGCTCGAGCAGCTCCGCGACGCGCGCCCGGATCTCGTTCTTCGGGCGGCGGCGGATGCTGAGGCCGAAGGCGACGTTGTCCCAGACCGTCATGTGCGTGAATGGCGCGTAGTGCTGGAAGACGAAGCCGACGCCGCGTTTCTGGGGCGCGAGCGCCGTCGCCTCCTTGCCGGAGATGAACACGTCGCCGGCGTCGGCCACCTCGAGCCCGGCGATCACGCGCAGCAGCGTCGACTTGCCGCTCCCGCTCGGGCCGAGCAGCGCGGTGAGCGAGCCGCTCTCGACGAAGATCGAGACGTCGTCCACTGCGACGAATTCGCCGAAACGCTTCGTGACGTTACGCGCCTCGATTGCCAATGTGCCCCCCTCGTCGAGGTTTGAGCATCGTCATGACGAGCAGCGTCGCGATCGCGAGCATCGCGAGCTCCACCGATGCGGCGTAGGCGCCGGTCAGGCTGAAGTTCTCGTACGACGCCTGCACGTACTGCGTCAGCGTCTGCGTGCGTCCTGCGATGCCGCCGGAGACGATGCTGACGGCGCCGAACTCGCCGAGCGACCTCGCCGTCGTCAGCACGACGCCGTACGCGACGGCCCAGCGGATCGCCGGCAGGGTGACGCGACGGAAGGTGGTGAACGCAGACGAGCCGAGCGTCGCCGCCGCCTCCTCTTGCTCGATGCCGATCTCGCGAAGAACGGGCACCACCTCGCGCACGACGAACGGCAACGAGACGAATGCCGTCGCCAGCAGGATCGCCGGCAGCGCGAACAGGATGCGGACGCCGTGCCCGAGCAGCCACGAGCCGAACCAGCCGTCGCGCGCGTAGAGCAGGTAGAGCGAAAGCCCGACGACGACCGGCGACAGCGCCATCGGCAGGTCGACGATTGCGTTCACGAGCCCCATGCCCGGAATCCGGTGGCGCACGATCGCGAGCGCGCAGAGGATGCCGAACGCCGTGTTCAGCGGCACGACGATCGCCGTGACCTCGACCGTGAGCTTCAGGGCGTGCACGGCGTCGTGATTCGAGACCGCCGCCCAGAACGGGTGCCATCCGTGATCGAACGACCGCCAGAAGATGAGCCCGACCGGCGCGACGAGGATCAGCGCCAGGTAGCCGAGCGAGAAGACGCGGATCCCGTACCTCGTGCGTCTGCTAACGGTCATGGCGTGTGGCCCAGCGCCGTAGGGCGCCGATCGCGAGCAGAACACCGAGCGAGATCGCGAGCAGCAGGACAGCGAGCGCCGCGGCGCCCGACGTGTCGCCGCTGTTGATCCGCTGGAAGACATAGACGGACGCGACCTCGGTCTTGAACGGGAGATTCCCCGAGATGAGGATCACCGCGCCGAATTCGCCGACCGCGCGCGCAAACGCGAGCGCGACCCCGGACAGGAGCGCCGGCAGCAGGTGCGGGAAGACGACCCGGCGGAAGATGGTCAGCCGCTCGGCGCCGAGCGAGGCGGCTGCCTCCTCCATCTCCCTGTCCAGCTCGATCAGCACCGGCTGGACGGTCCGGACGACGAACGGCAGCGTCACGAACATCAGCGCCATCAGCACGCCCCAGCGGGTGTACGCGACGTCGACGCCGACGCCGCCGGTCGGCCCATACAGCGCGAGCAGCGTCAGGCCGGCCACGATCGTCGGCAGCGCGAACGGGAGGTCGATGAGCGTGTTGACGAAGCGCTTGCCGGGGAAGTCGTCGCGGACGAGCGTCCAGGCGAGAGCCGTGCCGCTGACGGCGTTGATCGCGACGATCGCGCCGGCTAGGCCGAGCGTCAGCTCGAGCGCGGCCCTCGACTCCGGATTCCACGCGACCTGCCAAAAATGCTGCCAGCCCCCGTGGGCGCCTTTCACCACGAGGGCCGAGAGTGGAATGAGGACGATGACGCTGAGGTAGCCGAGAGCGAGCCCGCTGCTCAGCGTCGGGGCGCCGAGGGCGCGTCGCCGCGCCCTCGGCAGCCGTGCGGCGACGTCAACCAGTTGAGACCCCCAGCCCCTGCTCGATCTTCGCGACGATGCCGTTCGTCGGATCGAAGAACTCCGTGTTCACCTTGTCCCAGCCGCCGACGTACTTGATCGTGAACAGCTGCGGCCGCGGCGGGAAGTCGCCGAGATAGAGCTTCTCGACGCTCGGCAGGACGGACCGGTAGCCGTTCTCGGCCCAGATCGTCTGCGCCGCCGGCGTGTAGAGCCAGTCGACGAATTGCTGCGCCGCGGCCTTGTTGCTGCCGTTGACGGCGGCGATCGGCGTCTCGATCTGCAGCGTCGCCTTCGGGATCAGGTAGTAGACGGGCTTGCCCTGCTGCTGTGCGAGCTTCGCGTCGCTCTCGTAGTCGAGCAGGACGTCGCCCTTGCCGGACAGGAACGTATTGAGCGCGTTGCGGCCGCTCGTGTCCTGCGAGACGTTGTGCTGGAACAGCTGCGTCAGATAGGCCTGCGCCTGCTTGGGCGTCTTCTTCTCACGCAGCATCGCGCCGTAGGCGGCCATGATGTCCCAGCGCGCCCCGCCGGAGCTGAACGGGTTCGGGAAGACGACCTGCACTCCAGGCTTGACGAGGTCGTCCCATGTGCGGATGTGCTTCGGGTTCCCGTTGCGGAGCACGAAGACGACGACGGACTTCGAGACGATCCCGTGATACGGGTTCGCGCTCCAACTCGGGTCGACGAGCTTCGCCTGCACGAGCCTGTCCATGTCGGTGGAGATCGAGAAGTTGACGACGTCTGCCGGCAGGCCGGCGACGACCGCCTTGCTCTGTACCTCGGATGCGGCGAACGAGCTTGTGAACTTGACGCCCTGACCCTGCGGGGTCGCCTGGTAGGCGGCAAACAGCTTCGGGTAGACGTTCGTCGGGATCGAGTACGCGACGAGCGAGAGCGTCGTGTCCCGGCTCCCGTTCGGCGCCGCCGCAGCGGCGGAGGTCGCGACGAGCGCCACGGCGATGGTCAAGAGGGCGAGCGGAGAGCGCATCGAGGCGGCCAACCTTTCTCATCGACTTGGTTTCTTTTGCCAGGCTAATGCCAGGCATAAGTAGATGTCAAGTCAGAGCTCACCGCCGAGAACGGAGAGGCCCCGTCTCCGGAGCCTCTCCTACGCAACGACTTGGTACTTGGTGCTACTAGGCGATCGCGCGGACGTTCGTCGCCTGGGGGCCCTTCTGCCCCTCGGTCGCCTCGAACTCGACCTTTGCCCCCTCCGAGAGGGACTTGAAGCCCTCGCCGGCGATGCCCGAGTGGTGGACGAACAAGTCCTTCGAGCCGTCCTCGGGGGTGATGAAGCCGTACCCCTTCTCGTCGCTGAACCACTTCACGGTTCCGGTTGCCATAGTTGTCACCTCCCCCGGCTGCATTCGTACGCGCGCACGGCTACCAGCGCGAGCGGCGACCACGGCGGCTCGTGTACACGAGCTTGGATCGCGCGCTCGGCATCCCGGTGCGCTCGAACTGTTCGCGATGCCCGAGCCGGGCGGCGACGCGACTGACGTCGGCCTGCTGCTCCGGCAGGACGAGGGTGCTGCCACGCCCGGAGCGGCCGGCGCGGCCGGTCCTCCCCACGCGGTGCACGTAGCCCTTGTCGTCCTCGGGCGGGTCGAAGTTGATGACGTGGGAGATCTTCTCGAGATCGAGGCCGCGCGCGGCGACGTCGGTCGCGACGAGGGTCGTCGCATGCCCGTCGCGGAAGCGAGCCAGGGCGCGCTCGCGCTGGGACTGCGCCATGTCGCCGTGCATGGCGACGACGCCGACGCCGCGGCGTGCGAGCTTCTGCGAGAGGCGGTCGGCCCCACGCTTCGTCCGCACGAAGACGAGCGAGAGCCCGTCCTCGGCGTCGAGCAGCTCGACGAGCCGGTCGACCTTGTCGTCGGCGGTCACCGGGACGAAATCATGCTCGATCACGCCGTCGTTCGCCTCGACCGCCCTGGCGTACTCGTGGCGCGACGGATCCCGGGTGTACGCGCGGGCGAGGTCGCCGACCTCGCCGTCGAGCGTCGCCGAGAAGAGCATCGTCTGGCGCTCCCGCGGCACGCGGCGGACGATCCGCTCGACCTGCGGGCGGAAGCCCATGTCGAGCATCCGGTCGGCCTCGTCGAGGACGAGCGCGTGCACCCCGTCGAGTGAGACGAGCCTGCGCTCGATCAGATCCTGGAGGCGGCCCGGGGTGGCGACGAGGATCTGCGCGTCGCGCAGCCGCTTCGCCTGCGCCGCGACGGGGGCGCCGCCGTAGGCGACGCCGACGCGGATGCCCTTGGCGGCCGCGATGGTCGCGATCTCCTCGGCGACCTGGAGCGCGAGCTCGCGGGTCGGCACGAGGACGAGCGACGACGGCGCCTTCCCGCCGGCCGGCGTCCGCTCGACGAGAGGGATGCCGAAGGCGATTGTCTTGCCGGAGCCCGTCGGGGCCTTCCCGAGCACGTCGCGCCCCGCGAGCGCGTCCGGCAAGACGAGAGATTGGATGCGGAACGGCTCGACGATGCCGCGGGCGGCGAGCGCACGCTCGACGGCCGCGCTCACGCCGAGCGCCTTGAAACCTTGCTGCATGTTCGACTCCTTCATGGAATGCGGTTCGAGATCACACTGCTCGAAACCGCCGAAGGAGGAACGAGAAGCTGAAATCTCACGGGACGGCCTTGTGCCATCCGTAGCTCGTACGGTAGCAGGAGAATCGGCCGGTTGGGGGCTTTTCCCCTTCGGAGCCGGCGTCAGCCGGTCTCGACGGCCTCGGACCGCGCGGCGGCCTGCTCCTCCACGCCCGTCGCCGTCGTCCTGCGCAGCGGCACCTCCCGGAGAAGCCACGTGAGCACGAACGAGAACGCGGCGATCGCGGTCGCGACGACGAACACGGGGTGGAGCGACGCCGAGAACGCGGAAATGTACTTCTCGTGCACCTGGGGCGGTAGGCGCTTGACGATCGCCGGGGTCGGCGACCCCGGCACGTGAGCGCCTGACGGGATCGCCTTCGCAAGGTTCACGCGCAGGCGGTTGATAAAGATCGCGCCGAAGATCGCGATGCCCACCGAGCCGCCGACCTGCCGGAACAGCACCGAACCCGACGTGGCGACGCCCAGGTGTCGATAGTCGACGGCGTTCTGCACCGCGATCACGAGCACCTGCATCACCATGCCCAGTCCGAGGCCCAGCACGACCATGTAGAGCGACGTGGCCAGCGTCGAGGTGTGGATGTTCAGCCCCGAGAGCAGGTACATGCCGACGGTCATCACCGCGGTCCCGACGATCGGGAACGCCCGGTAGCGGCCGAACCTGCTGATCAGCTGACCCGATCCGATCGACGTGATCAGGAGGCCCGCCATCATCGGCGTGAGCTGGAGCCCCGAGTCGGTCGGACTCTTGCCGCGCACGATCTGGAGGAACAGCGGCAGGTACGTGACCGAGCCGAAGAGCGCGAGGCCGATGATGAAGCCGATCGCGCTCGTGACCGAGAAGGTGCGGTTGCGGAACAACTCGAGCGGCAGCCACGGCTCCGCTGCCCGCGCCTGCGCGAGGGCGAACAGCACGAGCAACACGGGGCCGAGCACTCCCATGATCACGATCGGCGCCGAGTCCCACGGGTACGACGTCCCGCCGAGGCTCGTGAAGAGCACGATCGACGACAGCGATCCGGCGAGCAGCACCGCGCCGATCGTGTCGATCTTGTGCTCGACGCGAGCGCTGTGCGAGTGGAAGACCGCCCCGATCACGAACAACGCGGCCGCGCCGACCGGCAGGTTGACGTAGAAGATCCAGCGCCACGAGAGGTTGTCGACGAAGAACCCGCCGAGCAGCGGCCCGATCACGGTCGACACGCCGAACACGGCGCCGAAGATGCCCTGGTAGCGGCCGCGATCGCGCGGCGGGATGATGTCGCCGACGACGGCGATCGTCGTCACGAGCAGGCCGCCCGCGCCGAGCCCCTGGAGGCCGCGGAAGGAGATCAGCTCGGTCATGTTCTGCGCGACGCCGCAGAGCGCCGAGCCGACGAGGAAGACGACGATCGCGACCTGGAGGACGGTCTTCCGCCCGTAGAGGTCGCCGAGCTTCCCGTACACGGGCCCGGTGACGGTGGACGCGAGCAGGTACGCGGTGACGACCCACGAGAGGTGCGAGAGACCGCCGAGGTCGCCCACGATCGTCGGCAGCGCCGTCGCGACGATCGTCTGGTCGAGTGCGGCGAGCAGGATGACGAGGACCAGCGCCCCGAAGATGACGCGGACGCGGGGGGCGGGCCGGCTCGGCTCGGAGACCGTCGCCATACGATGGAGGGTAGCGGGTGCTCCGTCGTCCTCCCCTCGGCTGCTACACAGTGCGTATGACGAAGATCGAGAAGACCGACGAGCAGTGGCGGACCGAGCTGAGCACCGAGCAGTACCGCGTGCTGCGCGAGAAGGGCACCGAGGCGCCGTTCACGGGGGAGTATGACCACGTGTTCGAGCCGGGCACGTACCGCTGTGCAGGCTGCGGCGCCGAGCTGTTCGAGTCGGAGGCGAAGTACGACTCCGGCTGCGGGTGGCCCGCCTTCTTCGCGCCGGCGAGCGAGGACGCGATCGAGGAGGAGACCGACGGCAGCTACGGGATGCGCCGCACCGAGGTGCTGTGCGCCAGCTGCGGCGGTCACCTCGGCCACGTCTTCCCGGACGGGCCGCAGCCGACCGGGCAGCGCTACTGCATCAACTCGGCCGCGCTGAAGCTCGACGAGAGATAGGTCGCTACACGACCCAGGCGCAGCCGTCCCAGTACGCCTCGACGCGCCGCCGGACGAGGTCGACGTGCAGCTCGTCGGGCAGCCGCCCGAGCTGCGCGGGCACGAAGAGGTCGAAGCCGTGCGCCCCGTCGACGCGGCGGAACTCGACCCCGGCCGCCGGCTCGCTCGCGGTGACGAGCGTCGTCGGCCGGCCGCAGCAGCGACCGCGCTTCAAGCGGACGTAGAGCCTTCCGCCCCGTGCCGCGATCTCGCTGCGGGCCGGCTCCGACACGACGACGCGCATGCCCGAAGAGTAGGGCAGCGCTAATAGCTGTGCGTCTTCACGAACTCGACGAGCTCGGAGAGCTTCGCCTCCGCCATGCCGATGCACGTGTCGGCGCAGCCGTAGTAGAGGCGCAGCGCATCGCCTTCGACGACGGCCGAGCTCGGGAAGCAGACGTTCGGCACGTCGCCGATCCGCTCGTACGGCTCCGTCGGCGCGAGCAGGTAGTCCCGCGTGCGGTGGAGCACCCGCCAGGGCTTCTCGAGGTCGAGCAGCGCGCCGCCGACGTAGTAGAGGTAGCCGTTGCAGCTCTGCCAGACGCCGTGGTAGACGAGCAACCAGCCGGCGTCCGTCTCGATCGGGTGCGGCCCCGGCCCGGTCTTCAGCGACTGCCAGCCGTCGCACGGGCCGAAGACGAAGCGGTGGCGCCCCCAGTGCACGAGGTCGGGACTCGTCGCGTAGAAGATGTCGCCGAACGGGGTGTGGCCGCGGTCCGAGGGACGGTGGTAGATCGCATACTCGCCGTCGATCAGCCGCGGGAAGACGACGCAGTTCCGGCTGGGGGGCGGCAGCATGTCCTCCCACTGCCTGAACGTCTGGAAGTCCTCGGTCGTCGCGAGCCCGATCGTGGGGCCGTGCGGGCCGGCGTTGCACCACGTCAGGTAGTACGTGTCGCCGAGCCTCGTCAGCCGCGGGTCGTAGCTCTGCGCGGTCATGACGACATCGGGGTCGTCGCTCGTCATCGTCAGCGGCTCCGGGTCGATCCGCCAGTCGACCCCGTCCGCGCTGAACCCGACGTGGAGCGTGAACTCCATGCTGATCTCGTCCACGCGGAAGACGCCGGCGTAGTCGCCGTCGCCTCGTTTGACGATCGCCGAGTTGTGGATGCTGTTCGCGCGGGGCACCGCCGCCGCGGTCACGATCGGGTTGCCCGGGTGGCGGATGAAGACCGTCTCGTTCGCCATTGCCTCTTCAGTGTCGCCCACGCAGGCGACGCCGCCATCCGCGGCGATCACGGATCTGCTCAGGACGGCGCGGCGACGACCGCCTGCGCGTCCGGCGCGAGCGTCGCGCCGAGGTTCGGCCCCTCCACGCTCGCGCGGTACTCGCGGCCCATCCAAGACGGACGGAGGAGGACGGAGAACGATCCGTCCGCGTGCGGGGCGACGCCGAGCATCGGCGTCCAGCCCGGCCCAGCGGCACAGCCGGAGCAGTCGAGATAGACGTAGATCCGCACCTGCTTCCCGGCGGTCGTCGGGCTCGTGCCGGATACGGGGCGGCCCTGGAAGGTCACCTGCCCGATCAGGTGCGTGCCGTCGTCGGCGAGCGTCAGCTGCGTCGGCGCGCCCTTCCAGCGCGCGAGGTGGAGCTCGGCGGGCCGCCCGGCCGGCTGCCAGGCCTGCAGCGCCCAGACCGTCCCGCCGGGCCCTTTGCGGACGACCCTGACGCCGGCGAGCCCGGGAACGGACGCCGGAGTCGACACGTCCGGCCCCGCGAGGCGGCCGTGGAAGACCTTGCCGGCCGCCGGCACGACGAGGTACCGGCGGCTCCCTCCCTCCGTCCAGCCGATCTCCGCCGCGCCCCGCGCGTCGACCCGGAGCGTCGGCGCCGCGAGGCTGCCGCCGATGAAGACGGAAGCAGACGCGGGCGCCGCCGAGACGGCGGCGACGCAGCACGCAGAGAGAACCCTCACGCCCACGCTACGACGCAGGCGCGGGCTTGCGGAAGGCGAGCACGGCGTTGTGCCCGCCGAAGCCGAAGCTGTTGCTGAGCGCCATCCGGACCGGCAGCCGCCGCGCCTCGTTCGGGACGTAGTCGAGATCACACGACGGATCGACCGTCTCGTAGTTGATCGTCGGCGGAACGGCATCGTCACGGATCGCGAGCACCGTTACGGCCGCCTCGACGGCTCCCGCGGCGCCGAGGCAGTGCCCGGTCGCGCCCTTGATCGACGAGACCGGGGTCGAGCGCGCCTTCTCCTCGCCGAGAGCGAGCTTGAGCGCCGCCGTCTCGGTCGCGTCGCCGAGCTCGGTCGAGCTCGCGTGCGCGTTCACGTAGTCGACGTCGGCGGCTGCGGCGCCGGCGTCGTCGAGCGCGGCCTGGATCGCTCGCGCCTGGCCCGCGCCCGCGGGGTCCGGCTCGGTCATGTGATACGCGTCGGAGCTCATGCCGTAGCCGGCCAGCTCCGCGTACACGGTCGCGCCGCGGGCGCGGGCGTGCTCGAGCTCCTCGAGCACGAGCACGGCGGCGCCTTCCCCCATCACGAAGCCGTTGCGGTCGGCGTCGAAGGGGCGGCTCGCACGGGCGGGCTCGTCGTTCCGGCGCGAGAGCGCTCGCATGGCCGCGAAGCCCGCCATCGCGAGCGGCGTGATCCCTGCCTCGCTGCCGCCGCAGAGCATGACCTCGGCGCGGCCGAGCCGGATCGCGTCGTAGCCCTCGCCGAGCGCCATCGCCGACGCCGCGCACGCGGTGCAGGGCGCGCCCACGGGTCCGCGCAGGCCGAGCTCCATCGAGACCCAGCCGGCCGCCATGTTCGGCATGAACGCGGTGACGAGGGTGGGGTGAATCCGCGCGCTGTCGGCGCCCGCGCAGCAGGCCGTGAGGCTCGCGACGCCGCCCTGGGCGGTGGCGATCGACGCGCCGGCACGGTCGGGCTCGCGCTCGACCTCGAGGCCGGCGTCGGCCTCGGCCATCCGGGCCGCAGCGACGGCCAGCTGTGCGAACCGGTCGGTGCGGTGGAGCGCACGCCTGTCGAGCCAGCGGCCGGGGTCGAACTCGTCCGCCTCGCAGGCGATCCGGACCGGATGCCCGTCCGCCGGAAACGCGGTGATCGGGCGGCAGGCCCCCTGGCCGGCGAGCAGCCTGCGCCAGCTCGTCTCGACGTCCGGCCCCAGGGGCGTCACCGCGCCCAGACCGGTGACGACCACACGACGATGCGACCCCGTCACGACTCACAGTCTCCACACGGGGGCAGACGTGGGCAAGCGAAGGCGCCCGGGCGCCGATGAATTCCGGGTCCCGGTACGGTCTGATCGTCGAGAGTAGATGCCCTCGAAACCCGGAGGTGAGGTCGATGCCGCGGACCGTGCTGCTGGTCGGAACACGCAAGGGCTGTTTCCTGCTCGAGAGCGACGCCGACCGTCGCGCCTGGAAGCTCCGCGGGCCCTACTGCGAAGCGTGGCCCGTCTACCATGCCGTGCACGATCGAGCCTCCGGCGCGATCTATGCGGCCGCGGCCAGCGAATGGCACGGTGCCGGCGTCTGGCGCAGCACCGACCTCGGCGAGACGTGGGAGCTCTCGAGCGAGGGTCTCGCCTACGACGCCGAGGGCGGCACGAAGGTCTCCAAGATCTCGGGCCTGACCGCCGCGCACGGGCGCGTGCTCGCCGGCGCCGAGTCGGCAGGCGTGTTCGAGAGCCGCGACGGCGGCGCGACCTGGTCGCTGCTGAGCACGCTCGAGGGGCAGCCCGGCCGGAGCGACTGGAACGACCCGGCCCTGCAGCCGCCGGGCCATCTCGGCCTGCCGGCGATGCTGCCGCACCCGGACGACCCGGCCCGCTTCTGGGCCGTCGTCCAGGGCATCGGCATCTTCGAGACGACCGACGACGGCGCGTCGTGGACGCCGCGCAACCGGGGGCTGCGCGCGGACTGGCCGCGCGAGCACGAGGAGATCGGCTTCTGCGTGCACAAGCTCGTCATGTCGCCGGTCGACCACGAGCGGCTCTTCCAGCAGAACCACGTCGGCGTCCACCGCAGCGACGACGCCGGCCTCTCGTGGACCGAGGTGACGGAGGGCCTGCCGTCCGAGTTCGGATTCGCCGCGGGCGCACACCCGCACGACCGCGACACCTACTACGTGATCCCGCTGGACGGTGCGCACGGGCGCACGATGCCCGAGGGGCACGCGGCGGTCTGGCGCACACGCGATGCGGGCGCGACCTGGCAGCGGCTCGACCGCGGGCTGCCGCAGCACGACGCGCACCTCGGCGTCCTGCGCGAGGGGCTCGCCGTCGACACGTACGACGTGCCCGGCGTCTACTTCGGCACGAGCACGGGCCAGGTGTTCGCCAGCGCCGACGAAGGTGAGAGCTGGAGCGAGATCGCGAGCTATCTGCCCGCCGTCGCGTCGGTCGAGGTCGCCGTCGTCGGGTAATGGCCGACCTGCACCTGCCGGGCACCCTGCTGCCGCTGTTCGCCGGCCTGCCGCGGCGGCTCGAGGTCGATGCCGACACCGTCGTCGAGGCGATCGACGGGCTCGACGCGCGCTGGCCCGGCCTCCGCGACAGGCTGTGCGAGCCGGGCCCGGCGCTCCGGCGGCACATTCACGTCTACGTCGACGGCGAGCGCGCCGCGCTCGACACGACCCTCGGAGAGCGTTCGCGCGTCGACGTCATCGCCGCGATCAGCGGCGGCTAGGATCGGCGATCGTGGCCAGCGACGACGTCGAGCCGGACGGCAAAGACGCGCGGGCCGCCGGCACGAAAGCCTGCCACGTCATCCACCACCGCGGCAGCGACCGCATCCACTTCAGCCGCGAGGCCGTCGAGGAGCTGCTCGCCGACGGCGGCTTCTTCTGGCTCGACCTCGACCAGCCCGACGACGCCGACTTCGCGATCCTGCTGGACGTCTTCGAGTTCCATCCGCTCGCGGTCGAGGACTCCGAGCATTTCGGCCAGCGGGCCAAGATCGACGAGTACGACGACCACGTCTTCCTCGTCCTCTACGGCGCCTCACCCGACGACGATCGGCTCGTCGAGGTGCACTGCTTCTACAGCGAGCGCCACCTCGTCACCGTCCACCGCGACGAGGCGCCCGCCTTCAGCGAGGTGCGCGACCGCTTCGCGAAGCGCGGGACACCGCTCGACCAGCCGGCGCGGCTGCTCTATCAGATCGTCCACGCCCTCACCGACAGCTTCTTTCCGATCCTCGCCGACTTCGACGACCGCATCGACGAGCTCGAGGACCAGACCTTCCTCAACGCGAGCGACGCGCAGCTCCAGGAGATCTTCCGGATGAAGCGCCTGCTCGTCGGCCTGCGCAAGGCCGTCACACCCGAGCGGGACATGTTCGCGCGCGTGGCCGGCGGCATCTCGACGCTGCCGGGGATGACGCCGGAGGACGAGCGCTACTTCCGGGACATCTACGACCACCTGATCCGGATCAGCGACCTGGTCGACACGTACCGCGACCTGCTCACGAGCTCGATGGACGTCTACCTCTCGACCGTCTCGAACCGGCTCAACGGCGTCGTGAAGCAGCTGACGATCATCGCGACGATCTTCCTGCCGCTGAGCTGGCTGACCGGCTTCTTCGGCCAGAACTTCGGCTGGGAGGTGCACCACATCAGCGGCTGGGCGTCCTTCGCCCTCCTCGGCTTCGGCACCGAGATCGTGGCGCTCGCCGCGCTGCTCGTCTTCTTCAAGCGCCGCGGCTGGTTCTGACGCACACGACGCGCGACCCACTCCGGGAAGAGCAGGTCGAGTCGCGCTGGGAGGCGGCGCCCGCCGTCGTGCTCGTGATCGCGATGCAGGCACTGCTCGCGTTCGTCAGCCGCGACCAGCACTGGAAGCTCTGGGGCCTGCAGTGGTGGGTCTGGCTGGTCCCGGCGGCGCCGGAGACGGCGCTGCTCCTCCCCCTCGCCTGGAGCCGGCCGCGACGCCGGCTCGAGCAGCTCGGCCAGCGCCGCACCGTCGCCCTCGCGCTGCTCGGCGTCGTCAGCCTCGCGAACGCGGTCCTCCTGACCGCGGTGATCGCGTCGCTCGTGAGCGGCCGCGAGCGCAGCGGCGCCCAGCTCCTGCTCAAGGCGGTCACCGTCTGGAGCACGAACGTGATCGCCTTCGGGCTCTGGTTCTGGGCCTTCGACCGCGGCGGGCCCGTCCGCCGGCTGGAGCCGAGCCCGCCGCCGCCCGACTTCCAGTTCCCCCAGCAGGAGAACCCCCAGCTCGCCGCGCCGGGCTGGCACCCGCGCCTGTTCGACTACGTCTACGTCTCCTTCACCAACTCGATCGCCTTCAGCCCCACCGACGCGATGCCTCTCAGCCGCAGGGCGAAGGCCCTCATGCTCGCCGAGTCCGGCCTGTCGGCGATGACGGTGCTCCTCGTCGCCGCCAGGGCGGTCAACATCTTCAAGTAGCCCGTGGGGCGGTGCGTTTCCGCCGGCCTCGCGGTCTTACGGCGGCTGTCGCGCCTCCGTCTCGAGCTCCCCGAGCCCGTGCTCGAGCAGGTGGTAGGCGCGCTCGAGGTCGGCGCGCAACCGCCTCGCGGCGGCGGGGCCGTGCCTCCCCGCGAGGGCCTGCATGCGCGCGGCCCGGAAGAGCTGCCGGTGCACGCTCACGAGCAGACCGGCTGCGATCCTCGCGTCGCGCTCGTCGAGGCCGAGCTCGCCCCGGATCGCCTCGGAGAGCACCTGCGCGAAGCCGGCCATCACCTCGAGCTCCTTCGCCTGCAGCGCCGGCGACTCCTCGACGACGCGGGCGAACGTGGCGAAGTCCGGGCTCGAGAGCCGGACGCACTCGCCCACCTGCATGCGCCGCAGCGCCGCGGGCACCGACTCGCCGGGCCGGCGGCCGCGGATCGCCTCGACCAGGGCCGCCTGCCGCCTGGGCACCTCGTCGTAGAAGAGATCCTCCTTCGTCGGGAAGTAGTTGAAGACCGTCTTCTCCGACACGCCCGCCGCCTCCGCCACCTCGGCGACGGTCACGTGGTCGAAGCCGCGGGTCACGAACAGCCGCATCGCCTGATCGGCGATCTCCTGCCGCGTGTGCAGCTTCTTCGACTCGCGGAGTCCCATGCACATGCAGTGTAACCGGATAATTATAGTTGCAGAAACAATTCAGTGTCTGTAGGTTTTAGGTCGCACCCGCGGAAGGAGAGAACGTGCTCGCTCGCCTCGCCCATGTCGTCGCCCGTCACCGCTGGCCCGTCATCGCCGTCTGGATCGCGCTCACGCTGTTCGGCGGCTTCGCCGCCGGCCGGGTCTCGAAGCGCTGGTACCAGAGCTTTTCGATCCCGGGCAAGTCCGCCTACGAGGCGAACCAGCGCACGCTGAAGGCGTTCGGCGTCGGCGTGCGCCCGCCGAACGTCGTCGTCTTCCGGACGACGGGCGACGCGACGAAGAGCGCCGCGATCCGGCAGGCGATGGGTCGCGCGGCACGGGCGAACCCCGGCGCGCTCACGAGCTCGTACTTCTCGACCGGCAGCGCGATGTACGTCTCGCGCGACCGGCACACGACGTTCATGGAGATCTACCCGGCGGGCACGGCCGACTTCTCCACGAAGAGCGGGGCCGCCGCGACGCGCGCGGCCGCGGCGGCCGGCCTGCCGGTGGGGATCAGCGTGCAGGTGACGGGCCACGACCCGCTCGAGGAGGCGAGCACACACGGCTCGACCGGAAGCTCGAGCGTGCTGCTCGAGGCGGTGGTCGGCGGCCTCGGCGCGCTCGTGATCCTGCTCTTCGTCTTCGGCACGCTCCCGGCGGTGCTGATGCCGATCGTCGTCGCGGCGGCGGCGATCCTCAACACGTTCACGCTGATCTGGGGCCTGACCTACATCACGAGCGTCTCGATCATCGTCCAGTTCCTGATCGCGCTGGTCGGGCTCGGCGTCGCGATCGACTACGCGCTGCTGATGATCTTCCGCTTCCGCGACGAGCTGCGTGAGGGCACCGATGTCGAGACGGCGCTCGTCGAGACGATGACGCACGCCGGCCGCTCGGTGATCGTTTCCGGCTCGACGGTCGCCGTCGGGCTGCTCTCGATGATCCTGCTGCCGCTCCCGTTCATCCGCTCGATCGGGATCGGCGGCATGCTGATCCCGGCTGTCTCGGTGGTGGCGGCGATCACGCTGCTGCCCGCCTTGCTGGCCGTGCTCGGCACCCGGATCAACAGCGTGCGCCTGCTGCCGCGGCGCCTCGTCGACCGCGGGCATCCGGAGGACGGCGCCTGGGGCCGCTGGGCGCGCTTCGTGCTGCGTCGCCCGGTTCCCGTCGCGCTCGTCGGGATCGTGATCGTCGCGGTGCTCGCCGGCCTCGGAACGCAGCTCAACCCGAACGAGTCGCAGCTCAAGAACTTCCCCGGCACCGGCACGGCGATCGCCGGCCGGCAGATGCTGGCCGACGCGGGGATCAGCCCCGGCGTGCTGAAGCCGTTCGACGTGCTCGTCGAGCACGGCGGCGACGCGCGGGCGATCGCGGCGAAGCTACGGTCGACGCCCGGCGTGGTCGGAGCGGTCGCCCCGAGGACCTGGACGCGGGGCCCGGACTCGCTCGTCGAGGCCTTCCCCACGATCGACGGCGCGGCGCCCGGCATCCAGAAGATCATCGACCGGGTCGACCGGAGGCTGCAGGGCACGCAGGGCACACTGGGCGGCGTCGCCGCGACCGACCGCGACTTCGTGCACGCCGTGTACGGCAACTTCCCCTACGTGCTCGCGTTCGTCGTGATCCTCACCCTGATCCTCCTCGCGCGCGCGTTCCGGTCGGTCGTCCTGCCGATCAAGGCCGCCATTCTCAACCTCGTCTCGCTCGCCGCGGCCTTCGGGATCGTCGTCTTCATCTTCCAGGAGGGCCACGGCTCGTCGCTCTGGAACATCACGGCCACGCAGGCGATCACCGCCTGGATCCCGTTGATGATCTTCGCCTTCCTGTTCGGTCTCTCGATGGACTACGAGGTCTTCATGCTCACGCGCATGCGGGAGGCGTACGACGAGACGGGGTCGACCGAGAAGGCGATCGAGCTCGGCCTCGCGCGCACCGGGAAGCTCGTCACGAGCGCCGCGCTCATCCTCATGTTCGCGTTCCTCGTGCTCTCGTCGAGCCCGGGCTTCGAGATCAAGGAGTTCGCGATCGGCCTCGCCGCCGGGATCATCTTCGACGCGACCGTCATCCGCGCGCTGCTCGTCCCGGCCCTGATGCGGCTGCTCGGTCGCGCCAACTGGTGGATGCCGAGCTGGACGCGCTCGCTGCTCTTCATCCGCGACCGTGAGCCCGTCCCCGAGGTCGCGGCGGAGAACGCCTAACTCAACTAGCCCATCTCGATCTCGACCGGGCGACCGATCCGGCCGAGCGCGCGGAGGTGGCGCTGGTGCGAGCGGATCGCCGCGCGCAGCGACGGCTGGGCGGTGTAGCGGACGCCGTGCTCGGCGGCCTTGCGACGGACGATCTCGGAGATGCGCGGGTAATGGGTGTGCGGCACGCGCGGGAAGAGGTGGTGCTCGATCTGGAAGTTGAGCCCTCCCAGCAGCCAGGTGAGGACGACGTTGCGGGGGCAGAAGTCGACGGTCGACTCGACCTCGTGCACGGCCCACAGCCTCCGCGTGGTCGCCAGCTCGTCCGCCGAGGCGGACGCGGCCTCCTCGACGCAGTGGGCGAGCTGGAAGGTCGTCGCCGTGACGAGGCTTGCCGCCATGGCGAAGCCGGCGTAGCCGGCAGCCACGATCCACCAGGGATAGAAGAGCAGCGGCACGACGATCGCCCAGCCGACGAAGATCGCCTTGCCGGCGAGGAGCCCGACGAGGTCCCATCTCCTCGGCACGCGGATGGCGCTGTTGGCGATGCGTCCACGCACGAGCGCGGCGACGTCGGCGCCGATCTGCCAGCGGATCAGCATGAGGGTGTAGAGCGGCCAGACATAGAGATGCTGCAGGCGGTACCACGGCCTGGCGGGTTGCGACGGCAACATCCGCGCGAACGGCGTCTGGTCGATGTCGTCGTCATAGCCGTCCACGTTCGTGTACGTGTGATGAGCGACGTTGTGCTTGACCCGCCAGGCGTAGCTGCTGAACCCGAGCAGCGCGTCCGTCGTCCAGCCGAGCAGGTGGTTCAGGCGCCGCGACCGGAAGTACGCGCCGTGATTCGCGTCGTGCTGGACGCAGAAGCCGACCAGCACCGCACCCAGCACGCATCCCAGCAGGCACAGGAGCCCGAGCAGCAGCCCCGGCCGCACGAAGACGAGCACCGCCCACGACGCGGCCAGGAGCGGGAGCGCCACGGCTGATTTCGCGTAGAGCTCGAGGCGACCGCGCACGCGCGTCCCGCGCGAGCCGAGGTACGTCTCCACCTCGCTGCGGATCTCGCGCAGGAACGCTCCGCCGTTCTCGAACGACACCCTCGCCGGTCTCGCCTGGGCTACAGGCAAAGCTCGCTCCCTACTCGCACCGTTACGAAAAAACCCCGCACGTGCGGGGCTTTTTCGAGTAGCGGGGGCGGGATTTGAACCCGCGACCTCCGGGTTATGAGCCCGGCGAGCTACCTGGCTGCTCCACCCCGCGTCGCTGATGGTCGATTCTAGCACCGCCCTGCCCGCGGTTACGATCCACGCGTGGGGAATTCGGTCGTCTACGCAGCCTTGATCGTCGGCGCCGTGGCCGTGCTCGCGGCGCTCGGCTTCCTCCTCGTGCGCGTCCTCCAGGGCTGGCGCGCGCTCAAGCGCTTTCGCCGCCATCTCGGCAAGGAGCTCGTGCGACTCGCCGACCTCGGCGAGGCCACCGCCGACAAGGTCGAGGCCGCGAGCGACACGGCAGAGCTCGACGAGAGCCTCGCAAGGCTCCGCGTCACGCTCGCCCGCCTCGCGGTGCTCCGTGCGGCGCTCGACGAGGCCGTCGGCCCCGTCGCCGCGGTCATCCCGCGCGGGTGAGAGTCGCCGCGGTCGACCTCGGCACGAACACGACGCGCCTGCTCGTCGCCGACGTCGACGACGGCCGCCTCGAGGAGGTGTACCGCGAGACGCGCATCACGCGGCTCGGCGAGGGCGTCGACGCGGGCCGCCTCCTCCTGCCCGCTTCGATCGCGCGCGTCCGCACCGTGCTCGCCGACTACCGGCGCACGCTCGAGTCGCTCGGCGCGGAGCGCACGCTCGCCGTCGCCACGAGCGCGGTGCGGGACGCCGAGAACGGCGAGGCGTTCCTCGGCGAGGTCGAGCGCAGCCATGGCTTCGTGACCCGGCTGCTGCTCGGCGACGAGGAGGCCCTGCTGACGCGGCGCGGCGTCGCTCCCGCTCCCGGCACGCTCGTGGTCGACATCGGCGGCGGCTCGACGGAGCTCATCGTCGACGACTTCCATGTCAGCCTCGAGCTCGGCTCCGTGCGCCACACCGAGCGCTTCCTCCAAGGCGACCCGCCGTCCCGGCAGGAGCTCGACGATTGCGCACACGCGGTGCGCGCGGTGCTCCGAGCGCGCGTCGCCGTATCGGCCAAGCGGGCGACCGGCGTCGCGGGAACGGTCACGACGCTCGCGGCGCTCGACCTCGGCCTCGAGCGCTACGACCGCGCCCGCGTGCACGGGCACCGCCTCTCCCGTGCTGCCGTGCGTGCGCAGCTCGAGCGGCTGGCGGCGCTGACCGTCGCCGAGCGGCGCGCGCTCCCGGCGATGGAGCCGGAGCGCGCGCCGGTGATCGTCGCCGGCGCCGTGATCCTCCTCGAGATCCTCGACCGCTTCGACCTCGACGAGATCGAGGTGAGCGAGCACGACATCCTCGACGGCGCCGCGCTCGCCGCGGCGGAGCTGCCCTAGAGGAGAACGGCGTCCCCGCCGGTCTCCTCCGGCGGCTCGTCCTCGGCGAGCCGACGGCGCACGACCGCCCGCGAGAGCACGCCCACGAGCCGGCCCTCCTCGACGACGGGCACCCGCTCGAGATCCCGCTCCTCGACGAGGTGGAACGCCTCGTCGAGCGGCAGCGACGCGGCGAGCGTGAACACCGGCGGCTCGGCGATGTCGCGCAGCCGCACCGTGGTCGGGTCGAGCCCCGCGGCGACGACCTCACGGACGAGCGTCTTGCGCGTGATCACGCCGACGAGCGTGCCGTCGTCCGCGCAGACGAAGAGGGCGCGCACCTCCGGGTTGTCGGCGAAGCCGCGACCCGCTTCCTGCGCGCTCGCCGTGTCGGCGAGCGTCGTCGGCTCGCGCACCATCGCGTCACGGACGTTCTGGTCGGACATCTCTACGGATAGATTCCGCGCGCCTCGAGCGCCGCGGCCACCTCGCGGATGGCGGCGACCATGGCGGCCGGCCGCAGGGGGATGCGCTTCTCCTCCGAGACGGACCAGACCCTGTCGAAGGCGTCCGTCATCTTGTCGGCCAGCCTGCCGCGGATCTCGTCGCGGTCCCAGAACAGCCGGCCGAGGTCCTGCACCCATTCGAAGTAGGAGACGGTGACGCCGCCCGCATTCGCGAGGATGTCCGGGACGACCGGGATGCCGCGCTCGGCGAAGATCGCGTCAGCCTCGAGCGTCGTCGGCCCGTTCGCGCCCTCGACGACGAGCTCCGCGTTGACGCGAGCCGCGTTCGCTTCCGTCAGCTGGTCCTCGCGTGCGGCGACGAACAGGATGTCGCACGGCAGCTCGAGCAGCTCCTCGTTCGTGATCCGCTCGCAGCGGTCGTACCCCTCCAGCGAGCCGTGCTCGGCCGCGTACTCGTGCAGCTCCGGGATGTCGAGCCCGTCCTCGGAGTGCAGTCCGCCGGAGACGTCCGACACGGCGAGCACCGCTGCACCGAGCTCGTGCAGCTCCGACGCGGCGACGCCGCCGACGTTGCCGAACCCCTGCACGACGCAGCGCTGCTCGTCGAGGTTCCTCCCCAGGCGCTCGCACGCGCGCTCCGCGCTCATCACGACGCCGGCGCCGGTCGCCTCCCGTCGGAAGACGGAGCCTCCGATCGAGATCGGCTTGCCCGTCACCACCTCGGGCACTGCGTGGCCCTTCAACATCGAGTACGTGTCCATCATCCAGGCCATGGTCTGCTCGTTCGTCGCCATGTCCGGCGCCGGGATGTCGGTCTTCGGCCCGATCTCCTTCACCAGCTCGGAGGTGAAGCGGCGCGTCAGCCGCTGCAGCTCCGCCGTCGAGTGCGCCCGGACGTCGCAGCGGATGCCGCCCTTCGCGCCGCCGTAGGGCAGGCGCAGCAGCGCGCACTTCCACGTCATCCAGCTCGCGAGCGCGGCGCACTCGCCCAGGGAGACCTCCGGGTCGTAGCGGATGCCGCCCTTCGTCGGTCCGAGCACGGTCGAGTGCTGCACGCGGTAGCCGGCGAAGACCTCCCAGCCGCCGTCGTCGCGGCGCAGGGGCACGCTCATGATCACCGCCCGCTCGGGGAAGCTCAGCCGCTCGGCGACCATCGGCGAGACGTCGGCGTGCGGCAGCGCCTGCTCGAACTGCGCGCGGGCCATGAGGAACAGCGGCGAGTCCCATTCGAGCGGCTGCCTGAGCGGCGATCTCTGGGCGGGGGCCACGGGCCGGAGTGTACGGACTACCTGCGAGACACTTGACTCTCCCGCCTGTGGTGGTCAGGCTAGTGCCTCGCGTGAGGAGGGCGTTCATGCAGCGGGGGAGCCGGTCCGGCGTCCTGCAGTGGGTCGTGGTGCTCGTGGTCGGCGTCCTCGTCGTGACCGTCGTCCTCGGCCTGAACCTCATCCCGCGCCTCGATGCCGGGCAGAAAGTCCTGAACGCCGCCAAGCCGGCCTTCGCCGGCGAGCGTCTCACCGGCGCCCGGGCCGGCATCGACATCATCTCCAAGGACGTCGACATGGCCGATCCGATCGTGACGTCGCAGGGCGCAGCAGCGGCCGAGGTTCCGAAGCTGATCGCGTTCGTCTCCCAGAAGACCGGCCTGTCGCAGGCCGCGGTCATCGCAGCGCTGCAGAAGAACTTCCCGCACACGACCGCCCTTCTGCAGGCGATCCCCCTCTCGTCGGTGACCGCGGAGCTGCCCGGCCTGCTCGCCTTCCTCGAGAAGACGCTCAAGGTCTCGCAGACCCAGCTGCTCGCCGCGATGAAGACGAGCTTCCCCGGGCTCACCCAGGCGATCACGAACCTGCCGACGGTGACCGGCGGCTGGAATCAGATCCAGGGCATCGGCGGGCTCACCCGCTTCGACGGCTCGCCCGTGCAGACCGTGCCGCAGTTCAGGACGTACGTCAGCTCCGATCTGATCCCCGTGCTGGAGACGCAGAAGGGCAACTTCGACAGCCTCGACGGGACCTCGTCCGTGAACTGGATCGCGCCGCTGCTCCTGGCCGTCGGCCTGGTCGTGATCCTGTTCGCCGGAGCGATGATCGCGCTGAACCTCCGGGGGCCGGTCCCGCGCGGGCTCGCGACGGCCGGCGCGTCGGTCGTGCTCGCCGTCGGCGTGGGCGTGGTGGCCCTCGTGCTCGCGCTGTCGCTCGTGCCGCGGGTCAGCCACGGACAGAAGCTGCTGAACGCCCTGCGCCCCGCCAACGTGCCGGCGCGCGTGCACGGCGACCGCGCCGGGATCACCATGGTCTCGGCGATCGTCGACATGGAGGACCCGATCATGACCGCCCAGGGATCGGCGGTCGCCGAGGTGCCGAAGCTGATCGCGTTCGTCTCGCAGAAGACCGGGCTGTCGCAGGCCGCGGTCCTCGCGGCGCTGCAGAAGAACTTCCCGCACACGACGGCGCTCCTGCAGGCGATCCCGCTCTCGTCGGTGGCCTCCGAGCTGCCGAGCCTGGAGGCCTTCCTCGTGAAGACGCTCAAGGTCTCGCAGACCCAGCTGGTCGGCGCGCTGGCGACGAGCTTCCCGGGGCTCGCACAGTCGATCGCCAACCTGCCGGCGGTGACCGGCGGCTGGGATCAGATCCCGGGCATCGACGGGGCGACGCGCTTCGACGGCACGCCGGTGAAAACCGTGCCCGACGTCCGCACGTACTTCGGGTCGGACGTGATCCCGGTGCTCGAGACCCAGACGGGCAACTACCACAAGCTCGTCGAGACCTCGACGATCGACTTCATCGGGCCGCTCGTGTTGATCGTCGGGATCATCGTGATCGTCTACGGGCTGCTCATGCTGCTCCTCGCGCGGCGCGAGGAGCCGGGTCCGGGCGGGGCTGCCGGGCTCTCGGCGGCGGCGGCGGCCGGATGAGCGCGTACGCCGCCGAATGGCAGGTGGGCATCGCGCTCGGCATCGTGGTGATCGCCGTGGCGGCTGCGATCGTGATCGTGATCGTGCTGCTCGCGCTGCGCATCGCGAGACAGGCCAGGACGGCCGAGCAGGCGGTGGACGTCGTACGCCGGCAGACCGACGAGCTCGGCGGCATCGCGCAGATCAACGACTCGGGGGTGAGGATCCTGCACGCAGCTCGTTCCCTGCGAAAGGTGGCGGTCGGGAAATGACGGTGCTCGGCGCGATGTCCGCTCACACGTACTGGGCGATCGCCCTGAGCATCTGCTTCGGCGCCGCCGTCGTCGTAGCGATCCTCCTGACGGTGCTCGTGGCGACGGTCGGCAGCATCGAGAGGTCTGTCGACGGCCTGCTGGAGATCGCGGGGAAGGTCGCCTCCAACACGGCGAGCATCCCGCAGCTCGAGGCGACTGCGCCCGTGCTGGCGCTGATCGTCGACGAAGCGGTGGTCCAGGACGGCTACATGAACGCCCTCACCGACGGGTTCGGTGACGCGGCATGACGAGCACGCACGCACTCGCCCTCCTGAGCGTCGTGCTGGCCGCGGGCGTCGTGCTCGTGCTCGCCGTCGCGCTGATCGAGGTGCGCAGAGGCCTGACGAGGATCTCGGAGGGGCTCGCGACGCTGGCGACCGCGCTCCAGGGCGTCGAGGCCGAGCACCTCCGCCCGCTCGAGGGCGCGGTCACGGCGATCAACGGCCAGTTCGACGTCATCCTCGGCGCGCTGCCGGGAATCGCGAGGAAGGCGGCGATCGTCGCCGAGAGGAGGCCGCGATGACCCTCTGGTGGATCGGAGACGTCGTCCTGCTCGTCGTCGTCCTGCCCGTCGTCGTCTACCTGCTCCGCGCCGTGCTCGCCGCCGCGACGAGCATCGTCCCCAGCGTGCAGGAGATCGCGAAGGTGGCGGCCGCGGGGTCGAAGGACCTCGACGCCGCGGCGCTGCTGCTGACGACGCAGGACCAGGTCACCCAGACGGTCGCGGGGGTCGCGAACTACGGCGGCTCCCTCGACGTGATCCTCGACGACGCGGGCTAGGAGGAGCGATGGTGCTCGCATTCATGGCAGTGGGCGCGGTGACGGCCCTCGCCGTCGTGCTCGTCGTCGTCGCCCTCGTCGTCTACCTCGTCGCCGTGATCGTGCAGCTGCGCAGGATCACCGGCGGCCTCGACGAGGTCATCGCGCACGTCGGCGAGATCGTGCGGAAGAGCGCGCCCGTCAACGACATCGTCACCACGATCAACGAGCAGCTCGACGCGGGCGTCGACCTGCTCGAAGGACTGCTCGTGCAGAAGGCCGGCATGACGGACGCCGTCGGCCTCGTCGACGGCCTCTACCCGGGCGCGGCCGCAACCGGCTTCAGGAACTTCCCCGAGAGCAGCGTGGTCAGGGCGCCGCGCATCGGCGAGGTCTACACGCGCGGTACGCTCACGCTCGCGCGGCTCGGCCGCGAGGCGCCGATCGCCCAGGGGAACCCGGCCGGCTTCCCGCTGCGGAACGTCGAGGGCGGGAGCCTCGCCGCGCGGCTGCTCTACCCGGAGTCCCGTCAGTCGCGGCCGGAGTCGCTGCCGCGGTCTCCGGTGATCGGCACCGACGCGCCCGTGCGGTACGAGCAGCGGGAAGACATCGGGGCGCCGCGCAAGCGGCTCCCCGCCCACCGGTAAGATCGGCAGCTTCCTCGATCGGAAAGGAGCGCTCTTGCAGACCCCCGCCGCATTCGAGTACGAGCGCGCGACGAGCGTGGAGGGCGCGATCGCGTCGCTGCAGAAGCTCGGCTCGGAGGCGCGCGTCATCGCGGGCGGGCACAGCCTGCTGCCGATGATGAAGCTCCGGCTCGCGAACCCGGGGCACCTGATCGACATCAACGACCTCACCGAGCTCTCGTACATCCGCGAGGAGGGCGACGAGGTCCTGATCGGGGCGCTGACCCGTCACGTGGACCTGCTCAAGTCGGAGCTGCTCTTCACTCACGCGCCGCTGTTCCGCGACGCGGAGAAGGTGATCGCCGATCCCGTCGTGCGCAACCGGGGCACGATCGGCGGCTCGCTCTGCCAGGCCGACGCGGCCGAAGACCTCTCGGCCGTCTGCTCGGCTGTCAAGGCGAAGGTCGTGATCCGCGGGGCGGGCGGCGAGCGCGTCGTCGGGATGGAGGACTTCCACGTCGGGCCGTACGTGACCGCGGTCGGCGACGGCGAGCTGCTCACCGAGGTGCGGATCCCGCTCCGCCGCGGCGGCGGCAGCGCGCACGAGAAGGTCGAGCGCCGCGCCGGCGACTGGGCGATCGCGGCCGCGTCGGCGGCCGTCTGGCTCGAGGCCGGCAGGATCACCGACGCGGGCATCGCGCTCAGCGCCGTCGGGCTCACGACGGTCCACCTGACACGGGCCGAGGAGCTGCTGCGCGGCAAGGCTCCCTCGGACGAGCTGTTCACCGAGGCGGGCGAGATCGCCTCGGCCGACTGCTCCCCGACCCAGGACGGACGGGGACCGGTGGACTACAAGCGCCATCTCGCCGGCGTCCTCACGAAACGGGCCCTGCTCCGCGCGACGGCACGCGCGCTCCACCAGGAGGACTGACCATGCTCGTCTCGATCACCGTCAACGGCGAGAAGGTCACCCGCGAGATCGAGCCGCGTCAGCTGCTCGTGCACTTCATCCGCGAGACCACCGGCCTGACCGGCACCCACTGGGGGTGCGACACCTCCAACTGCGGCGCCTGCGTCGTCCTGATGGACGGCAAGCCGGTCAAGTCGTGCACGACGCTGGCCGCGATGTGCGAGGGCCACGAGATCCGCACCGTCGAGTCGCTCGAGGTCGACGGCCGGCTCGACCCGGTGCAGATGGGCTTCCACGAGCGGCACGCGCTCCAGTGCGGCTTCTGCACGCCGGGAATGCTGATGACGGCCCGCGCGCTGCTCGACGAGAATCCCGATCCGACCGAGCACGAGATCCGTACAGCGATCTCGGGCGCGATCTGCCGCTGCACCGGGTACAAGAACATCGTCAGCGCCGTGCGCTGGGCCGCTGAGTACGAAGCCGCCACGAAACAGGGGGTCTGAGCATGGCCGTCGATGTCGAGAACCTGCCGAGCGCACAGGCCGAGCGGCCGATCGGCTTCGGCCGCCTGAAGCGCAAGGAGGACGCGCGGTTCATCCGCGGCAAGGGCACCTACCTCGACGACATCCGGCTGCCGGGGATGGTGCACGGGGCCGTCCTGCGCAGCCCGTACGCGCACGCGCGCATCGTCTCGATCGACACGTCGAAGGCGCTCGCGCACCCCAACGTCGCCGCGGTGATCACCGCGAAAGACCTCGAGACGCTCGGGCTCGCGTGGATGCCGACGATCTCCTACGACACGCAGGCCGTGCTCGCGGGAGACAAGGTCCGCTTCCAGGGCCAGGAGGTCGCGTTCGTGATCGCGACCGACGAGTACTCCGCCAACGACGCGCTCCAGCTCATCGACGTCGAGTACGAGCCGCTGCCGGCGGTCGTCAACGCCCGCAAGGCGCTCGACCCCGACGCGCCGCTGATCCGTGACGACAAGGTGGGCCAGCGCGACAACCTCGCAAGCCCGACCTGGGAGGCGGGCGATCGCGAGGCGACCGACCGCGCGTTCGCCGAGGCCGACACCGTCGTGACGCGGGACATCATCTATCCCCGCTGCCATCCGGCGCCGCTCGAGACATGCGGCATGATCGCGGACTTCAACCCGGAGACGGGCCAGCTCGACATCTACAACGGCAACCAGGCGCCGCACGCCCACCGCACCGTGTACGCGCATGTGGCAGGTCTCGCGGAGCACATGATCCGGATCCGCTGCCAGGACATCGGCGGCGGCTTCGGCAACAAGGTGCCGGTCTACCCGGGCTACGTGTGCGCGATCGCGGGCTCGATCGTGGCCGGCGTTCCGGTCAAGTGGGTCGAGAACCGCACCGAGAACCTCGTCTCCACCGGCTTCGCCCGCGACTACGTCATGCACGCCGAGATGTGCTCGAAGAAGGGCAAGATCACCGGCCTGCGGGTCGACGTCATCGCCGACCACGGCGCCTTCGACAGCACCGCTCAGCCGACGAAGTTCCCGGCCGGGTTCTTCCACATCGTCTGCGGCTCGTACGATCTCGACGCCGCGCACGTGCAGGTGAAGGCGGTGTACACGAACAAGGCGCCGGGCGGCGTCGCGTACCGCTGCTCCTTCCGCATCACGGAGGCCGTCTACCTCGTGGAGCGGATGGTCGACGCGCTCGCGCTCGAGATGGGGGTCGATCCGATCGAGCTGCGGATGCGCAGCTTCATCGCCCCGGAGCAGTTCCCGTACGAGACCACCACCGGCTGGACGTACGACTCCGGCAACTACGCCGAGACGATGCGCGTGGCGATGGACATCGCCGGCTACGAGGATCTGCGCCGCGAGCAGGCGGAGAAGCGCGAGCGCGGCGAGCTGATGGGCATCGGGGTGTCGTTCTTCACCGAGGGCGTCGGCGCCGGCCCGCGCAAGCACATGGACATCCTCGGTCTCGCCATGAACGACGGCGCGGACCTGCGCGTGCACCCGTCGGGCAAGGCCTGCGTCAGCATCAGCGCGCAGACGCAGGGGCAAGGCCACGAGACGACGTTCGCGCAGATCGTCGCCGAGGAGCTCGGCATCCCTCCCGAGGACGTCGAGGTCCGTCACGGCGACACGGACCGCTCGCCGTACGGGCTCGGCACCTACGGCAGCCGCTCGACGCCGGTGTCCGGCGCGGCGGTCGCCGTCGTCTCGCGCAAGGTGCGCGACAAGGCGCGCCTGATCGCAGCGACGATGCTCGAGACGAGGCCCGAGGATCTCGCCTGGGAGAAGGGCCGCTGGTACGTGAAGGGAGACCCCGAGAAGGGCGCGATGATCGAGGAGATCGCGCTGCGCGCGTACAGCGGCGAGCCGATGCCGGCCGGCATGGAGGGCGGGCTCGACGCGCAGGTGATCTACGACCCACCCAACCTCACGTATCCCTACGGCGCCTACATCGCCGTCGTCGACATCGACCCCGACACGGCTCAGGTCACGATCAGGCGCTTCATCGCGGTCGACGACTGCGGCGTGCGCATCAACCCGATGATCGTGGACGGCCAGATCCACGGCGGCCTCGCCGAGGGCGTCGGCATCGCGCTGATGGAGCTCATCTCGTTCGACGAGGAGGGCAACTGCCTCAACTCGTCGTTCATGGACTACCTGATCCCGACCGCGCTCGAATGTCCCGACTTCGAGCTCGGCGCGACGGTCACGCCGTGCCCGCACCACCCGCTCGGTGCCAAGGGCGTCGGCGAGTCGCCGAACGTCGGCTCGCCGCCGGCGATCGTGAACGCCGTCATCGACGCGCTGCACGACACGCACGGCGTCGACCACATCGACATGCCCTGCACTCCGGCACGTGTCTGGGCGGCGATGCAGGGGCGCCCAGAGCCGCCACAATGATGAGCCCGGCCTTGTCGCGGCGGGCGCAGGAGCTCGCCGGGCAGGGCACGCCGTACGTGACCGCGACCGTCGTGCGCGCGAGGCGCCCGACGAGCGTGAAGGCAGGAGACGTCGCCCTCGTGCTCGGCGACGGCACGATCGAAGGGTTCGTGGGCGGTGTGTGCGCGCAGCAGAGCGTGCGGGTGTACGCATTGAAGGCGATCCACAGCGAGGAGGCGGTGCTCTTGCGAATCGTTCCCGACGGGCCAATCGGCGAAGATCCCGCCACCGGGTCGGACCTCCCGATCGAGGACGGCGCCGTGACCGCGCACAACCCGTGTCTCTCGGGCGGCGAGATCGAGATCTTCCTCGAGCCGGTGCTGCCGGCGCCGCGCGTCCTCGTCGTCGGTGACTCGCCGATCGCGGCCGCGGTCCGCTCCCTCGGCCCGGAGCTCGGCCTCGAGGTCGTCGCCGTCGAGGGCGGGGCGCCCGAGCCGGCTGCGGGCGATCTCGCGCTCGTCGTCGCGGCGCACGGTCGCGACGAGCTGCACACGCTGCGACGCGCGCTCGGCAACGGGGTGCCGTACGTCGGCCTCGTGGCCAGCCCCAAGCGCGGTGAGGGGGTCCTGGCCGACCTGCGCGCGGACGGGGTTCCCGAGGAGCACCTCGAGCTAATCGACGTGCCGGCCGGGATCGACATCGGCGCCCGGACACCCGCCGAGATCGCGCTGTCGATCCTCGCGACCATCGTCTCGGTTCGGCGCGGAGAGCGTGCCGACGCTGCCCGCGCCGCCGTTCTACCGGCCGCACCGAGCGCCACCCCGCCGCCGCTCGCGGTCGACCCGATCTGCGGGATGACCGTCGCCGCCGTCCCGGGCACACCGTCGCTGGAGTACGAGGGCGAGACGATCTACTTCTGCTGCGACGGCTGCCGAAGCACGTTCCAGGCGCAGCACGAGGCCGCATGACCGCAGGCGAGGTCACGGGCGAGGCGGCCGGCGAGATCCGCCGGCTCGTGCCCGACATCGAGACGCTCGCCCGGCGTCTCGCCGACGTCGACTACCTCGTCGACGAAGGCCTGGCGACGTCGATGTTCCTGTGCCTGCGCCTGCCGCAGCCGCTGCTGCTCGAGGGCGAGGCCGGTGTCGGCAAGACCGAGGCCGCCAAGTCGCTCGCGGTCGTGCTCGACACGCCGCTGATCCGCCTGCAGTGCTACGAGGGGATCGACGCTGCGGAGGCGCTGTACGAGTGGAACTACCCGCGCCAGCTGCTGAGCATCCGCCTCGCCGACTCGAGGGGCTCGACGCTCGGCGAGGAGGAGCTGTTCGGCCCCGACTACCTCATCCGCCGCCCGCTCCTGCGCGCGCTCGAGCACCCCGGCCCCCGGCCCGCGGTGCTCCTGATCGACGAGATCGACCGCGCCGACGACGATTTCGAGGCGTTCCTGCTCGAGCTGCTCGCGGACGCGAGCGTGACGATCCCGGAGATCGGCACGATCCGGGCCACGCATCCGCCGATCATCGTGCTGACCTCGAACCGGACCCGCGACCTCCACGACGCGGTCAAGCGCCGCTGCCTCTACCACTGGATCGCCTACCCGACCCCGCAGCGCGAGGTCGAGATCGTACGCCGACGGGTCAAGGGCGCCTCGGGGACGCTGGCGGTGCAGGTGGCGAACGCCGTCTCGCGCATGCGCCACAGCGACGTGCAGAAGCCGCCGGGCGTGGCCGAGGCGATCGACTGGCTCGCGGCGCTGAGCGTGCTCGGCGTCGAGCACCTGGATGCCGCGACGGTGGACCGCACCCTCGGCTCGGTGCTCAAGTACAGCGAGGACCAGGAGGTGATCCGCGCGGCCGGCCTCGAGCAGCTCGTGCGCAGCGGTGACTGACGCGTTCGGAGTCGAGACGATCACGCTCGACCTGCCGCCGCTCGTGGGGGCGTTGAGCCGGCGCCTGCACGACCGCGGCGTGCCCATCACCCCCGGGCGCTCGGCCGACTTCGCACGGGCGCTCACGCTCGTGCGGCCGATCACCCGCCGGCGGCTGTACTGGACCGCGCGCGCCGCGCTCGTGTCCGACCCGGCGCAGGTCCCGGCCTTCGACGCGGTGTTCTTCTCCGTCTTCGGCGACCGGACGGAGAGCGAGGACTTCGAGCCCGAGGACTCGCGGACCGCCGTCGCGCCCGCGGACGACCGGCCGGTTTCCGAACACAGGGCGCAGCCGCGGGACTCGGGCGCCCAGGAGCCGCTCGCGAGTGTGTCGTCGACGCCGCCCGGCGAGCGCGAGGAGGACGACGCAGCCGAGGTCGAGGTGCCGCTGGCGATGGCGACCGACGAGGAGCTGCTCGGGCGCAAGAGCTTCGACGCGCTCGAGCCGCACGAGCTCGCGCAGCTGTACCGGCTGATGTCGCGCCTGCAGCTCGCGACCCCGCTGCGGCGCACGCGCCGCTACGAGAAGGGCCACCACGGGGAGCACGTCGACATGCGGCGGACGCTGCGCGCCAGCCTGCGCACCGGCGGCGATCCCATCCGTCTCGCGCGCCGCCACCGGCGCATCGTCCGCCGCAGGCTCGTGCTCCTGTGCGACATCTCCGGCTCGATGGAGCCCTACGCGCGCGCGTACCTGCAGTTCCTGACCTGCGCCGCGGGCAGCGGCCCGAACGCCGAAGCGTTCGTGTTCGCCACGCGGCTGACCCGCCTCACCCGCGCGCTGGCCTCCCGCAACCCGGAACGCGCGATCCAACGCGCCGCCGCCGCCGCGCCGGACTGGTCGAGCGGGACGCGGATCGGCGACGCGCTCAGGGAGTTCAACGACCGGCACGGCCGCCGCGGCATGGCCCGCGGCGCCGTGATCGTGATCCTCTCCGACGGCTGGGAGCGCGGCGACCCGACGCTCGTGGCACGCGAGATGGGACGTCTCGCGCGCCTGGCCCACCGGATCGTGTGGGTCAATCCGCGGGTGAGCGCCGGCGGCTTCTCCGTGCAGGCCGGCGGCATGGTGGCTGCGCTGCCGCACTGCGACGCGCTCGTGAGCGGCCACAGCTTCGAGGCGCTCGGCGAGGTCGTCGAGGCGATCGCGGCCGAGACGTGGGCCGGGCAGGAGCCGCCGCCCGGCGAGCCGGCGCCGGAGCACGAGCCCTGGGCCAGCGCCACCCCCGTCGCGGGCAGCTCCGTCGGGATGCCGAGCGGGCACGGCCCCAGCAGGGGCAACACGACCCCCGGTTGGGCGACCGATGCGTGAGAGCCCGGCCAGGACGTGCATCTACCCGGGCTGCGAGCGGCCGGCGGTGCCGCCGAACCCGCTCGGCGGACCGCAGCCCGCGTTCTGCGACCTCGAGGAGCACAACGCGCTGACCGCCCACCAGGAGCGGGAGCGACTGCGCCTCGCGAAGGAGGGAGCGATGATGAGCGAACCACCGGCCGAGAGGAGAGGCAGCGATGGCTAACGAGGCGTACCGGGCGGTCTTCCTACGTGTGCACCCGACCGGCAAGATGGTGCTCAGCCTTACCACCGAGTCCGACGGGAAGGAAGCGCAATACGCACAGCTCGTCGCCGACGAGCTCGGCGTACCTCCGCTCGACGTGAAGGTCGTTCCCGGCGACACCGACCGCTTCGGCGTCGGCCACGGCTACAACACGAGCCCGTCCGAAGGCGCCTCTGCGGCGATCGCCGGTGCCGCCGGAAAGATCCGCGCGAAGGCGCAGCTGCTCGCGGGCATGGCGCTCGGAACCGCACCGGAGACCCTCACGTGGGTCAACGGCGCGTGGGTCGACGGCGACGAGAGCGACCCGACGCACGTCAAGACGATCGAGGAGATCGCGCTCTACGCACACGGCACCGGCGCGTTGCCGCCGGGGGTCGAGGGCGGGCTCGACGCGCAGACCGTCTACCGCGACTGAGCCGTGACCTCGACCTCGTCGGCGACCTTCAGGGCGCCGAAGAGCGTCGAGTAGGGCGTGATCCCCCAGTCGGTCTGCCTGACGACGGCGCTGCCGCCGAGCGTCCCGTCGGCGTCGACCGTCAGGTCGAACGCGATCGGACGGGTGGTGCCGAGCAGCGTCAGCTCTCCCTGCACGCCGATCCGGTCACCTTCGGTCTCGACCGCGGTCGAGCGGAAGGCGATGCGCTGCCCTTTCAGGACCTCGTCGCCGATCGTCTGCTCGATGCTCGCCCTGTCGCCGTCGTCGAGCGCCTGCATCCCGCCGGTGCCTTCGCGCACCCGCAGCGACGTCGCGTCCGCGTCGAGCACGAGGCTCGACTGGGTCGGGCCGACCTCGAGCGTCGCGTGCCAGCCGGTGACCTCGATCACGAGGTCGTGCCCGGCCTTGGCCGCCGCGCCGGTGCGCCCGGTCCGCACCGAGAGGGTTCCGTTCTCCGGCCCGAACGTGTGCGTCCCCGGCGGCAGCGACATGCGCGGAGCCTATGCAAAGAACCCTAAGATTGGCTCGTCATGGCCGTCGAGCTGGACCATCCCTTCACCACGGCGAAGCCGATCGACGAGAGCTATGCGGCGATCCTCGACCTCGAGCGCGTGGTGCCCTGCGTCGAGGGCGGCAGCGTGCTCGAGACGACCGGGCCGGGCTCCGTCAAGGCGGAGATCAAGGTGAAGATGGGTGCGATGTCGATGACGTTCACCGGCACCGTCGAGATCGTCGAGCAGGACGCGACGGCCCACCGCGTCGTCATGCGCGTCAAGTCGAGGGAGGCCGGCGGCCAGGGATTCGCGAACGCGGACGTGACGTTCGCGCTCACGGACGGCGGCGGGACGATCCACACGAACGCGCAGATCACGGGCAAGGCCGCGTCGATGGGCGAGGGAGTCATGGTCGGCGTACTCGACGCGCTCATCCAGGACTTCGCCGGCAAGCTCGCCGCGATCTGAGCCGCCGCATGCGCATCGCCATGCGACAGGTCCGCGAGGGCGAGGTGCCGTTCGACGGCGGCACCGCGGTCCAGGAGGACGCCGACCGGCCGGTCTTCCACGGCAACGGCCCCGACGACTACGTCTGCGTCACGTGCGGGAACGTCCTCGCCGTCGCCATGCACCCGGTGCAGATGACGAAGAAGGTCCGCATCCGCTGCGGGCGCTGCTCGACGGTCAACGTCTCCGTGCTCGACGGGTACGAGGGGCCCGACAGGAAACCCTAGCGGACGAGGCTCACGAGCGATTCCCGGTGCCGGGCGTAGGCCGTCGCCCCGTCGCCGTCCACGGCTGCGATCCGGACGACGGGGGGATGGCCCATCGCCGGCGCGGCAAGGTCGAGAAGCGCGTCGCGGTATGCCCGTTCCCGCTGCACGCCGCCGAAGCCGAAGCCCTTCGCCGCCAAACCGCGCGCGAGGCCGTCGGTCGTCGCGCGCCAGACGCGGCACAGCTCCTTGTGCTCGTCGAGGTCGAACCCCACCCTCGCATCGGCGCCGTAGAGCTCGAGCGCGGCCAGGCGGAACGAGGTGAAGTGAGGCGGCTCGTCGATCTCGACCACGGTTCCGGTCGGCTCGTGCACGAGCTCGACCGGGAGCAGCAGGGTCGCGCGCGACGCGTACAGAACCGCGACGTCGCCCTTGAGGCGGGCGTAGATCGCGCCGAGCCGCTCGACCGCCGCCCGCACAGGCGCGGCGAGCGCCGGGTCGCGCCGGGCCCTCGCGACGCGCTCGAGCCCGACGTGGCCCTGCTCGCACAGCCAGTCGAACGACCGGCTCCCGAGCACGATCCCGTCCTCGGCCGCCGCCTGCGCGAAAGCCGAGCGGAGGTCGCCAGGCGCCACCGGACGGATCCTAGCCCGCGAATGCGGCGATCTCGTGAACAGCTCGAGCCGGGGCCGCCGTGTGACCTAAGCTTCACGAAGGGTGGACATTCCGCTCGTCAATCTCACCTCGCTGCTGCACAGCCGGCTCGTCGATCGGGCCGGCGAGAAGCTCGGCCGCGTCGACGACCTGATCGTGAGGCTGGCGGACGGCGACTACCCGCCGGTGACGGGCCTGAAGGCGCGGATCGGCAGCCGCGAGGTGTTCGTGCCGGCCGAGCAGGTGGCGCGGCTCGAGCCGGGAACCGTGCAGCTGAGCGGCGAGCAGGTCGACCTCGGCCGGTTCGAGCGGCGCGAGGGCGAGGTGCTGCTGCGTCAGGATCTGCTCGGGCGCCGGCTGATCAACGTCGTGGGCGCCCGCCTCGTGCGCGCGGACGACCTCGTCCTCGGACGGATCGAGAACTGGTGGCGGGTGGTCGGCGTGGACACGAGCTTCCGCTCGCTCCTCCGCCGCGTGCTGCCGGAGCCGCTGCGCCGGCGGGCGGCGGTGCGGCCGTTCCTCGACTGGGCGAGCGTGGAGCCGTTCGTGCGGCACGTGCCGACGGCCCGGCTGCGGATGGCGTTCGGGCGGCTCTCGAAGCTGCACCCGGCGCAGCTGGCCGACCTCGTCGAGGCGGCCTCGCACGAGGAGGGCGAGGAGATCATCGACGCCGTCGGCGCCGACCGGGAGCTGGAGGCCGACGTCTTCGAGGAGCTCGACCCGGAGCATCAGGTCGAGTTCCTGCGCGAGCGCTCCGACCAGGAGGCGGCGAGCGTCCTCGCCACGATGGAGGCCGACGACGCCGCCGACTTGCTGAGCGAGCTCGACCAGGAGCGCCGCGAGCCGCTGCTCAAGCTGCTCCCCTGGCGGCAGCAGCGCAAGGTGCGGACACTGCTCGGCTACAACCCCGCCACCGCCGGCGGACTGATGAGCCCCGACTTCGTCGCTGTGCGCGAGACCGCCACGGTCGCGCACGCGCTCGACGAGCTCCGGCGCACCGATCTGCCCGAGGAAACCGTCACCACCGTCCTCGTCCTGAACGACGAGCAGCACCTGAGTGGGGTCATCTCGGTCCTGGCGCTGCTCAAGCAGGAGCCGGCGACGCTGCTCGCGGAGGCGATGGCTCCGCCGCCGCTCACCTTCGAGCCCGACGACGAGCTCTCGGAGATCGCCACGAAGATGGCCGACTACGACCTGACCGTCGCCCCGGTCGTCGACGGCGAGGGGCGGCCGCTCGGCATCGTCAGCGTCGACGACCTGCTCGAGATGATGATCCCGGACGACTGGCGCCGCCGTGCCAGTGCGCTCAGCAACGAGTAACCAGACCGACACGTCGTGTCGCACCCAGGCTGCTAGCCTGCAAGCCGCTATGGCCGTTCTCATGGATAGGGGGTGCGCTGGGGTGTCCAAGGACGCCGACAGCCCCGGAAGTACAAGCTCGCGCGCCCTCGCCGGCCGGCTGGCGCTCCTCGGCTAGCCCGCTGACCTCCAGGGCGTGCGGGAAGGGATGCATGCCCAGCCGCTGACCGCGGAGGGAGGTGAACGATGGCAGACGATCAGGTCGAGGCACCGGTGGCGGTCGCACCGGAGCCCGTGCGCGCGCCGCCGGTCCTCGACTCGGCGCATATCGGCGACATCAAGGGCGCCCTCGGCACGATCCGCCTCGACGACGTCGGCCCGCGCGGCTCCTGGCGCGGACGACTGACCGCGCTGCTCGCGATCATGGGCCCCGGCCTGATCGTCATGGTCGGCGACAACGACGCCGGCGGCGTCGCCACGTACGCCCAGGCCGGCCAGAACTACGGCACGAGCCTGCTCTGGGTGCTCCTGTTGCTGATCCCGGTGCTGATCGTCAACCAGGAGATGGTCGTCCGGCTCGGCGCCGTCACCGGCGTCGGCCACGGCCGCCTGATCCTCGAGCGCTTCGGCCGCTTCTGGGGCGCGTTCTCGATCGTGGCCCTGTTCGTCCTCAACTTCCTCACGATCGTCACCGAGTTCATCGGCATCGCCTTCGCGCTCAGCTACCTCGGCGTGAGCAAGGACGTCTCCGTGCCCGTCGCGGGACTGCTTCTCGTCGCGATGACGATGACCGGCAGCTTCCAGAAGTGGGAACGCGCGATGTTCGTCTTCGTCGCGGGCAACCTGCTCATCATCCCGCTCGCCGTCTACTCACACCCGCATGCCGCGGCGATGGTGCACGGCTCCTTCATCCCCGGCGTCGCCGGCGGGATCAACTCGAGCTCGGTGCTGCTGATCATCGCCATGGTCGGCACGACGGTCGCCCCGTGGCAGCTGTTCTTCCAGCAGTCGAACGTGATCGACAAGCGGATCACCACCCGCTGGATCAACTACGAGCGCGCCGACACCGTGATCGGCTCCTTCGTCGTGGTGAGCGGCGCAGCGCTGCTCATCGCGGCGGCGGCGTTCCCGTTCGCCCATACCGCCCTCCACGGCCACTTCAGCAACGCCGAAGCCGTCGCCCGGGGACTCGAGCACACGGTCGGGCACACCGCCGGCGTTCTCTTCGCGCTCGTGCTCCTGAACGCCTCGATCATCGGCGCCGGCGCCGTCACGCTCGCCACCTCCTATGCCTTCGGCGACGTCTTCGGCATCCACCACTCGCTGCACCGGCCGCCCAGCGAGGCCAAGGTCTTCTACGGCAGCTTCGCTGCGATCGTCGGCGCCGCCTGCGGGATCGTCCTGATCCCCGGCGCCCCGCTCGGGGTGGTCACCGTCGCCGTGCAGGCGCTCGCAGGCGTCCTGCTTCCGAGCGCGAGCGTCTTCCTGCTGCTGCTCTGCAACGACAAGCAGGTGCTCGGACCCTGGGTGAACAAGCCCTGGCTGAACGTGCTCGCCACCGCCATCCTCGGCGTCCTGTTCATGCTCTCGGGCATCCTCGTCGTGACGACCGTCTTCCCGAGCGTGAACGTGACGGCGCTGCTGCTCGCGCTCTCGGGCGCGCTCGCCGTCGGCGGCCTCGGCTTCGCGGCGACGTACTTGCGCGGACGCGCCCGGGCGGAGAGGCCGCCCGAGGAGCCGAAGGTGAGGCGCGAGACCTGGACGATGCCGCCGCTCGCGCTGCTGGGCAAGCCCGAGTGGTCGCGCAGCCGGGTGGTCGCGATGTACGCCATGTGGGGCTACCTCTTCGTCGCCATCGCCCTGCTCGTCGTCAAGGCCGTGAGGCTCACCGGGGGCTGATGCCGGGGGCGGGGCTCGAACCCGCACGGCCCGAGGGCCACCCGATTTTAAGTCGGGCGCGTCTGACCAGTTTCGCCACCCCGGCCGGCGCAGCGTAGCGCCGGTCCGGCCTCCGGGCCGTATGGCAAGGTCTCCTCGATGACGCACGACACGATCGTCGCGCTCGCCGCGCTCGGCGTGGCCGGCCAGGTGCTCGCGGGCGGGCTGATCCTCCTGGGGGTCTCCGCCCTCGCCGGCGTGCGGGCGCCGCTCGAACGGCTGCGCTCCGCGCTCTGGGGCTACGAGCTGTGGGCCGCCTTCGTCGTCGCCGCGCTCGGCACGGGCGGCAGCCTCTTCTTCTCGGAGACCGCCGGCTTCGTCCCGTGCGAGCTCTGCTGGTTCCAGCGCATCTGCATGTATCCGCTCTCGATCCTGACGCTCTTCGCCGCCGTGCACGGCGACCACCGCGTCTCGCGCTACCTGCTGCCGCTGCCGGTCTTCGGCGCAGGCATCGCCGTCTACCACCTCTTCGTCGAGAACGGCGTCGTCGGCCAATCCGCGACGTGCCAGGCCTCCGCCCCGGGCGGCTGCGCGACGAAGTGGATCAACGAGTTCGGGTACATGACGATCCCGACGCTCGCGCTCACCGGCTTCGTCCTCCTCATCGGATTCTTAAGCCTCGCGGCTGCCGGTGGGGACGGCGAGACGGCTACCCTTCCGGCCGATGCCTAGCGGCAAGAAGAGCAAGCAGCTGCGGCGCGCCGCCCAGGCCGTCCCGCCGCCCGTGACGTCGAAGGGCTCCGGCCGCACGCGCCAGGCCTCGCCGCGCGTGCTCATCGCCGGCGCCGGCGGCGTCGCCGTCGTCGTCGTCGTGGTCGTGCTCGCGATCGTGCTCAGCGGCGGCGGCGGCAGCGGTTCCGGCGTGCCCAAGAGCATCCAGACCTACGGCTCGCTCGCGAGCGGCCTGCCCGGCGCCTCGGACGTCCAGGCGATGTTCAAGGGCATTTCGCAGAAGGGGCTCGACCTCGGCTCGCCGTTCGCCCCCGTGCAGATGGTGATCTTCATCGACCTGCAGTGCCCGATCTGCCAGGAGTTCGAGACGACCGTGAGCCCGACGCTCGTGTCGAAGTACGTGCGCACCGGCAAGGTGCGGATCCACGTCGAGCCCTGGGCGTTCATCGGCCCCGATTCGTACCGCGGCCAGGACGCGATGTTCGCAGCCGCGATGCAGAACAAGGCGTTCAACTTCGCCCAGGTTCTCTACGACAACCAGCGGACGGAGAACACGGGCTGGCTGACCGACTCGATGATCTACCAGATCGCGGTGAGCGTCCCCGGCCTGAACGTGCCGAAGCTCCTGAGCGACCGCAAGTCGGCCGAGGTGAAGAAGGAGGCGAGCAACGTCGCCGCGCTCGCCGACGTGGATCACGTCACCGGTACGCCCACCGTCTACGTCGGCAAGAACGGCACGAAGCCGAAGCTCGTCGGCTCGCCCGGCTCGGCGCCCGACCTCCAGCAGGTCACGCTGGCGATCGACACCGCGCTCCTCGGCTAGCACAACCGTACTCGTGGCCGCGACCACTAGCTCCGTCCGGCGCGGCCACTAGCGTTTGTCGGCCCGATGGTCGTGGCTCTCCTAGCCGTCCTCGTCCTCGCCGTCCTCGCGGTCGGCGTCGTACTGCTCCCGCGCCTGCTGCGCGGCGAGCTCGGGACGCTGCGCGACGAGACCGCCCGTGAGCTCACGGCCCGCAATGCCGACGTCGACCGGCGGCTCGACGGCGTGATCGAGACGATGGACCGGCGGCTCGGCGAGCTCGACTCGAAGGTCGATCGGCGACTCGAGAACGCCGGCAAGACGACGGCGCAGATCCACGAGCGGCTCGGCGAGATGACGAAGGCGACGGCAGAGGTGATCGAGCGCACGAAGGAGCTCGGCAAGCTCGAGCAGGTGCTGCGCCCGCCCAAGGCACGCGGCGGCTTCGGCGAGCTGCTGCTCGAGAACCTCCTGCGCGACCGGCTGCCGCCGGAGGCGTACGAGCTCCAGCACACGTTCACGACGGGCGAGCGTGTCGACGCCGTCATCCGTGCGGCCGACCGCCTCGTGCCGATCGACGCGAAGTTCCCGCTCGACAACTTCGAGCGCATGGCCGCGGCCGGCTCCGAGGCCGAGCAGCAGCTGCACGAGAAGGCGTTCGCACGCGACGTGCGCGGCCACGTCGACGCGATCGCCGCGAAGTACATCCGTCCCGAGGAGTCCACCTACGACTGGGCGATGATGTACCTGCCCGCCGAGGCGATCTACTACGAGCTCGTGTCGGGCAAGACGGGGGCGCTGCTCGCGTACGCCCACGACAGGCGCGTCTTCCCGGTCTCGGCCACGACCTTCACCGCCTACCTCCAGGTGATCGTGTTCGGCCTCAAGGGCATGCAGATCGAGCGCCACGCGCAGGAGGTGATGGCCTACTGCGCCGCCCTCCAGACCGACTTCGTGAAGTTCAGGGACGAGTTCGACCTCGTGGGCAAGCACCTCTCGAACGCGCAGGGGAAGTTCGCGGCGGCCGAGAAGCGCCTGACCCGGTTCGAGACGAAGCTCGACCAGGCGACCGACGAGCCGGTGGAGCTGGCGGACTCCGCCCCGCCGCCGGCGCTGCCGCGCGCACTCGACGCGGCCTGAACAGCCACGGGAACGCCGGGCCGGTCGGCATCGTTTAGTACCTTCAGAACGGTATTTTGAGGAAGGAACGGATGGAATGACTGACGTGCGTGACTTGATCATCGTCGGCGGCGGCCCCGCCGGATACACCGCCGCCCTCTATGCGGCCCGGGCGAGCCTGCGGCCGCTCGTGATCGAGGGCTTCAACTGGGGCGGCCAGCTGATGATCACGAGCGACGTCGAGAACTACCCCGGCTATGCCGACGGGGTCATGGGGCCGGACATGATGGCCGACTTCCGCCGCCAGGCCGAGCGCTTCGGCGCCGAGTTCGTCACCGACGACGTGACGAGGGTCGACTTCTCCGAACGGCCCTTCCGCGTCTGGGTCGAGAACGACGAGTACCGCGCCCGTGCCGTCGTCGTCGCGACGGGCGCAAGCGCGCGCTGGCTCGGCCTTCCCGGCGAGCAGCGGCTCCAGGGCCGCGGCGTCTCGGCCTGCGCCACCTGCGACGGCGCCTTCTTCAAGGAGAAGGAGCTCGTCGTCGTCGGCGGCGGCGACACGGCGATGGAGGAGGCGAGCCATCTCACCCGCTTCGCGACGAAGGTGACTGTCGTGCACCGGCGTGACGAGTTCCGCGCCTCGCCGATCATGCTCGACCGCGCACGGGCGAACCCCAAGATCGAGTTCGTGACGAACGCCGTCGTCGAGGACGTCCTCGGCGAGGCGAAGGTCGAAGGTGTCCGCCTGCGCGACACCGGTACAGGCGAGACGTGGGAGCTGAAGACCGACGGCGTCTTCGTCGCGATCGGCCACGACCCGAACACGGCGCTGTTCCTCGACCAGCTCGACCACGACGACGAGGGCTACCTCGTCACCCGGTCCGGCTCGGCCGTCACGAACATCCCGGGCGTCTTCGCCGCCGGCGACGTGCAGGACCACGTCTACCGGCAGGCGGTCACCGCCGCCGGCTCCGGGTGCATGGCGGCGCTCGACGCCGAGCGCTTCCTCGCCGCCGACGAGAGCCACGCGGCGCCCGCGGCTGCGGCCCAGGTCTGAGGACATCCGCCGGCGAACGCGTCGATGCCGCCGCGGGTCTACCGGATCCCGTTCTCGACGAACGTCGAGCGGGTCGCGCTCGCTGCGGGGCACAAGGGGATCGAGCTCGAGTGGGTCGACGTCGCTCCTGAGGACCGCTCGCCCGTCGAGCAGGTCAGCGGACAGTCGCTCGTGCCCGTGCTCGTCGACGGCGGACTCGTCCTCCCCGACTCGACCGCGATCATCGACCTTCTCGAGCAGCGCGTCCCCGAGCCGCCGCTCTACCCGGCCGAGCCGGCACGGCGCGCGGAGGCGCGACTGTTCGTCGACTGGTTCGACCAGGTCTGGAAGCGGCCGCCGAACCTGATCGCCGCGGAGCTGGAACGGGCGGAGCCGGACGCAGCCCGCATGGCCGCGCTCGGCGAGCGGATGCGGGCCTCGCTCGACCTGTTCGAGGACCTGCTCGACGGGCGCGACTACCTCTTCGGAGCGTTCGGCGCTGCCGACTGCATCGCCTTCCCCTTTCTCAAGTACCCCGTCTTCGGCACGCCGCCCGGCGACGAGGAGGTCTTCCACCACGTCCTCGTCGAGCAGCAGCCGCTCGACGACGGCTATCCGCGGCTCCGGGGCTGGGTGGCGCGCGTCGACTCGCATCCGCGCAGCTAACCTCGCTCAGTGCCGTACTTCATCTGCCCGAACTGCAAGGAGCGGTCGATCGACATCGACCGCAAGGAGGGCCTGTTCGACGAAGCCGTCGCCTGCCACCACTGCGGCTTCGGCTTCCTGTTCGAGCTGCTGGACGACTACTACCCGGCCCCCGGCACCGGCTTCGTCGTCTGCGACCGAGAGGGCCGGATCCTCGCGGCCGGCCGCGGCATCTTCGAGCTGACCGGCTGGGCCGAGGCAGACCTGCTCGGCGCCGACGTCGTCGACGGGCTCGCGCTCTCCGGCTTCGAGGCGGAGCGGAACCCGGCGAAGCTCGCGCTGGAATGGGGCGTGCGGCGGCTCGACGAGAAGCTCGAGCTGCGCACGCGAGGCGGTCTCACGAAGCCGGTCACCGGCGACTTCTTCCCGGCGTACGACGACGACGGCGGCCTGCTCGTCGCGCTGACGCTGCGCGCCGAATAGCGCCGGGGGCCGCACGGTCACGGCCCCCGGCGGCCCATCCCGCTTACGCGGGGATCCAGGCGGGCGGCTGCGCGGACGGCGTGTTGACGGGCGCCGTCCCGGGCTGCGCCCACGCATAGCTCGAGCCCGGCACCGGCGCCACGACGACGGCGGCCGGCGCGATCGGTACGCTCGCAGGCGGCTGCGCGCACGGAACGACCACCGGAGCACACCCGGGCTGATTCCAGCCGTACGTTGCTCCGGGTGGGGCGGCCGAAGAGCCGCCCGCAGCGAGTGCGAGCGCGACGATCAGTGGAGCGGGAAGGGCAAGGAGAACCTTGCGACGAGTGCGCACGATTGCCTCCTTTCGCCTCGTAGCCTCGTCCGGAGTGGGGCCGCTCCCATCGGCGGATCTACTGATCGCCCCGCGCCAGGGCGCGCGCGGGCGCCGGGGGCACCGGCGCCGTCAGATCGCGGTGCGCCCTCGCCTGCGGCTGGTAGAAGCGCTGGGCGATCGCCGTCGGGACGACCGCCGAGAGGACGACGACCGCGATCAGGAGCGAGAACTGTGTCTGGTCGATGATGTGCGCGTTCAGCCCGTACAGGGACGTGATCGTCCCGAACGTCAGTCCGGTCGACATGAGCAGGGTCGTGAAGGTCGCGTGCGGCGCGGTGAAGCGCCGCGCCAGCGGGTAGATGCCTGCGAACTTCGGGACCATCTTCCCGACGAACAGAACCGCGAGCACGCCGAGGTTGGCCCACAGTGCGGCGGCGGAGACGTTCATGCCGCCCTTGAGGAAGAAGAACGGCGTCAGGAACGCGAACGAGACGACGCGCATCCGGTCCTGCTCGGTGCGATGGGTGGTGTAGAAGGACGACATCACGAGCCCGAGGATGAACGCCGGCAGCGCGGCCTGCGAGTTCGCCCTCGTGCCGAGCCACATGAGCAGGAACAGGCAGGCGAAGACGAGCTTGATCTCCGGCTCGATCACGCGGTTGCCGTAGCGACGGAAGAAGCGCGTCGCCGCCCGCGGCAGGCCGGCGATGAGTGCGATCGAGACGAGCACGAAGGGGACGATCCACACCGTCGGCTTGATGAACAGGATCGTCAGCCCCGCGACCGTCGCGATGTCCGTCACGAACGTCGCCGACATCAGCCGCTTGCCGACGAGCTCGCGGTTGAGCCCGGTCTCGACGAGAACCGCGTACACGACGGCGAGGCTCGTCGTCGAGAGCGCAAGGCCGCCGATCTCGGCCTGCCGCCGGTCCCAGCCGAGCCCGTAGTACGCGAGCAGTCCTACGACCGCGAACGGCGCGAAGAACGAGACGAGCCCGATCGAGAGCGACGCCTTCCACTCGCGCCGGAACTGCGGCACGTCCACCTCGGCGCCGGCCTGGAAGGTGAGGACGATGCCGGCGAACGAGCCGAGGAAGCCGAGCCAGCTCGGCACCTCCAGGTGGAGCGCGTTGCCGACGACGAAGCCGGCGAAGAGCTCGATCAGGGCGACAGAGAGCCCGATCTCGACCGACACGGTCGAGGCGAGCAGGACGGTCCCGGCCAGCACTGCTGCGATCGCGATGTCGCTCATCTCTACCTCCGGTTGGCGTACGTGCGGGGGTAGAGGCCATCAGCGGCGACGCCGCGGTTCCGTGCGCGAGCCTCATCGCGCTTGCAGCCGTCTGACTATAGCCACAATGGGAGGCATGGAAACCCTCCAGGGGCAGCTGCTCATCGCCTCCCCCGCCCTGCTCGACCCGAACTTCCGCCGCACGGTCGTGCTCGTGACCGAGCACAACGACGAGGGCGCCGCCGGGCTCGTGCTCAACCGGCCCTCGCCGGCGGAGGTCGCAGAGCTCGTGCCGCAGCTCGAGCCGCTCGTCGAGGACGGCGAGCCGGTCTGGCTCGGCGGGCCCGTGCAGCAGGACGCCGTGCTCGTGCTCGGCGAGTTCGTCGACCCCGACGACGCAGCGGTGCCGCTGTTCGGCGCGCTCGGCTTTCCGGCGCTCGACGCACCGGACGAGGTGGTGCCCGCAACGACGCGCCGGCGCGTCTTCGCAGGCTACGCCGGCTGGGGCGCCGGGCAGCTCGAGGACGAGCTCGAGCGCGAGGACTGGATCATCGAGCCGGCACTCGCCGACGACGCCTTCACCGAGACGCCGGACGCGCTCTGGTCGGACGTGCTGCGCCGCAAGGGCGGCGTCTACGAGCTCGTGGCGCGGATCCCCGAGGATCCGTCGGTCAACTGACGCTCAGGCACGGTCGGTCACGAACACGCGCGTCGAGATCGTCAGCTCGAGCGGTCCGTGGCCGGCGAGCTCGCGCACCTCGGCCTCGACACGGTCCTGCACCGCCGCGTGCGCGGCGGCGACCGCGCTCGTCGAGGCGACCCACTGGACGAGCCGCTCGGCGTCGAGCGTGTACGTGTGGCGGAAGACCCGCTCCTCCAACGGCCCGAACAGCGGCGACGCCTCGACCGCGACCGCCCACGAGGGCGGGCCCTCCCCCTTGCGCTGCGGTCGCAGCGCCGAGAGCAGGGCGTCGACCGCCCGCTGCAGCGGATCGTGCTCGTCCCATTCGTTCCAGAGCAGGCCGAGCGAGCCGCCGGGCCGCAGCACGCGGTGGATCTCGGCGAGCGCCTCCTCGGTCCGGAACCAGTGGAACGCCTGCGCGACCGTGACCGCGTCGACCGACTCGTCCGGCAGCGGGATCGCCTCTGCGCTGCCGGCCAGCGCCTCCGCCTGCGGCACGACGCGCTCGAGCACGGCGCGCATCTCGTGGCCGGGCTCGACGGCCGCGACCGCGGCGCCGAAAGCCAGCAGCTGGCGGGTCAGCTTGCCCGTCCCGGCCGCGAGGTCGAGCACCCGGCGGCCCGGGCCGATCCCGATGCGCTCCGCGAGCCACGCGAGCGCCTCGGGCGCGTAGCCCGGGCGCGAGCGCTCGTACGTCTCCGCAACGCGGTCGAAGCTGAGGCGGTAGCGGTCTTCAGACACGGCTCGAGGGGCAAAGGTCGGTGAGGACGCAATCCTCGCAGCGCGGGCGGCGCGCGTCGCAGACGCGGCGCCCGTGCCAGATGAGCAGGTGCGGGAAGGGAGCCCAGTCCTCGCGGGGGACGAGGCGCACCAGGTCGCGTTCGATCTTCACGGGATCATCTTCCCTCGAAAAGCCCAGCCGTTGCGAGAGCCGGCGCACGTGCGTGTCGACGACGATCCCCTGCGCCGCACCGAGCTCCGCGGCCACGACGTTGGCGGTCTTGCGCGCGACGCCCGGAAGGCGGACGAGCTCCTCGAGCGCGCGCGGCACCTCGCCGTCGAACTCGTCGAGCAGCAGGCGCATCGTGCCACGGAGCGACTTCGCCTTCTGACGGTAGAAACCGGTTGCGAAGATGTCGCGCTCGAGCTCCTCCTGCGGGACGGCGAGATAGTCCTCCGGTGTCCGGTACTTCTCGAACAGCGTGGCCGTCACCCGGTTCACGTTCACGTCGGTCGTCTGGGCCGACAGCATCACCGAGACGAGCAGCTCGAGCGGGCTGCGGAACGTCAGCGCGATCGCCGCGTCCGCGTGCTCTTCGGAAAGCCGTTCGATCACCGGCCGGATCCGCTGCCTCTTCGGCCCGACCCGCTTCCGGGCCTCCTTGACGTAGCTCCGTGCCACCGCCGCGACGCTAACCGACGGCGGCGAGCGGCGCGGCGCCGTCGCGGTCGTCCCCGCGCAGCCGCGGCCCGGCGCACACGAGGTCGAGCGCAGGACAGCCGGCGCACGCGAACTCGCTCGGCGTCGGCCGGAACTCGCCCGCATGGATGCGGGCGATCGCGTCGGACAGGTCCGCCTCGAGCTCCGTCACCTGCTCGCGCCGGAACGTCGTCGTGGCGACCGCGTCGGGGCGCTCGAGGAAGTGGTAGGCGACCTCGACCTCGTGCGCCCCGGCGCGGAAGCACGCGAGTGCGTAGACGAGCCGCTGCAGGCGGTAGTCCGCCGCGACGATCTCCTCGGGTGACGCGTCGCCGAGCAGGTTCGTCTTGTAGTCGACGACGAGCGCCCGCGGGCCGTCGAGATGGAGCACGTCGAGGTAGCCGTGCAGGAGCACGTCGTCGTGCTCGAAGGTGAAATGCCGTTCCTTCTCGACGTCGCCCAGCTCGGCGACACGGCGCGCAAGCTCGGAGTCGCAGTACGAGGCGACGAAGCCGCGGATCCGCTCCAGCTCGTCGTCGCCGACGGTCGGATACCACTCGCGCACCTGCTCGAGGTCCGGTGAGACGGGAAGGCGCAGGTCGACCTGCTCGAGCAACCGGTGGACGGCATCGCCGACCTCGGTCGCCCGCAGGCCTCCCCCGTCCTCGACGGCGCGACGCTCGAACTGCCGCTCGCTCATCCCGGCCACGCGCAGCGCGTAGTACTTGTACGAGCACTGCTCGAAGGTCGAGAGCGCGGTGAACGAGAGACGGCGCACACGGTGCAGCGGGGGAGGCGCGGGCGTGACGAGCGGCGGCAGCTCCGGCGCAGGCGGGGCGGCTGCTTCCGTGTCCGCAGTGAACAGGCTGAGCTGCCCGCTTTCGCCGCCGGCGGCCGCCGCGGCGGGGGGCTCCCCCCACTCCTTCGCGTCAAAGCGGTCGACGCGCACGACGAGCCGTGCGTCGTTACGGGCGATCTCGACCGCCGCGTGGCCCGCCGCGTCGAGCTCGGCGTCGGCGTCGAGCCGGCCGAGCACCCAGCCGATCGGCGTCGATGCATCCGCCTTCTTCTCGCGGTCGATCGCGCCCGAAACGATGAGTTGCTCCTTCGCACGCGTCATCGCGACGTAGTAGAGGCGCAGCCGCTCGGCCTCGTCCTCCGCCGCACGCGCGTCCTTCACCTCCTCGTAGTCGAAGGCGGGATGCCGCCTCGTGGTCACCGGGTCGGCGACGCGAAAGCCGAAGCGGCCGTCGGCGAGCGCGAGGATCTCCTCGGGCGACGGCGGCGGGCGGTCGCGGCCTGCGTCGGCGACGATCACGACGTCGAACTCGAGCCCTTTCGCGGCGTGGATCGTCAGCAGCCGCACCGCGTCCGCGCCCTCCTCCTCCGCGACCGCCTCGAGCTCGCGGGCGCCGACCGCCTCCTGCTCGGCGACGAAGCGCACGAACCCCTCGACGTCCGGCCCGCGCAGCTCCTCGTAGGAGCGGGCGAGCCGTGCCAGCTTGCGGATGTTCGCGTAGCGGCGGCGGCCGTCCCACTGCGCGAGCACGGCGAGGTCGTAGTCGTGCTCGCTCACGATCCGCTCGCACAGCCGCTCGAGCGAGACCCGCGGCATGGCCTCCGCGAGCCGGTCGAAGCGCTGGCGGAAGGCGCGCAGGAGGCGCGCGTCCCGCTCCGCCAGCTCCGCGGGAAGCGCGTACTCGATCCCTGTGAACAGCGGCCGCCGCGAGGCCGAGCGGCGGACGAGCGCGAGCCCGTCGTTGGAGACGCCGACGAACGGCGACGCGAGCACGGTGAGGAGCGCCACGTCGTCGTAGCGGTTGTGGAGCAGGCGCAGGTACCCGAGCAGGTCCACCACCTGCTGCTTGCCGAAATACCCCTTCGCCGCCGACTGGTACGTCGGCAGCCCGGCCTGCCGCAGCTCCTGGTCGTAGACGTCGGCATCGGTTCCGGCGGCGAAGAGGACGACGATCTGGCCCGCCGTCGCCGCCCCCGAGTCGACGAGCTCGCGCACGCGGCGGGCGACGGCGCGCGCTTCCGCGCGCCGCCAGTGGACACCGCTGTCGCGGTAGCTCGCCTTGTCGGTGACGAGCAGCTCGACCGGATGCCCGAACACCGGGTCGGGGAACTCGGAGGCGGCGTGGAGCGGCTGGAACTCGTCCCCGAAGTGCGAGCCGAACAGCTCGTTCACAGCCGCGAGCACCTCTGGGCGCGACCGGTAGTTGTAGGTCAGCGGCAGCAGCTGGGTCGACTGTGCGCGCCGCTCCCGGAACACGTGCACGTCGGCATGCCGGAAGCCGTAGATCGACTGGAACTCGTCGCCGACGTAGAACAGCTCCGCGTCCGGCGCGCGCAGCAGGTCGACCAGCTCGCACTGGAGCCGGTTCGTGTCCTGGAACTCGTCGACCATGATCGAGCGGAAGCGACGGCCCTCGCGCTGCCGGATCTCTTCGTTGTCGCGCAGGAGGTCGCGCGCGTGCAGCTGGAGGTCCTCGAAGTCGAGCGCGGACTCGCGCGCCTTCGCGGCGGCGTACGCCGCCGCGAAGCGCTCGAGCAGCTCCTGCAGCAGTGCGCGGTCGCGCGCCGCCGCTTCGTCGAGCGCAGCCTGCGCCACCGCCCGCCGCGCCTCCTCGTAGGACGCCGCCCGCTCGCCGGAGGCACGGAAGCCGGAGAGCTCCATCAGCCGATCGGCGCGCGTGTCGCGCTCGAGCAGCGCGAGCAGCTGCTCGGCGTTCGTCCGCTGGTTGTCGCTCGCCGCCGCGTCGCCGACGAGCGCGTGCGCCGCCTCGCGCAGCTCCTGGATACGCTCGGCGAGCTCGGGTCGCCCGCCGATGTCGAGATCGAGCTCGCGACCGGCCGAGCGGAGCGTCTCGTAGACGCTCGTGAGCATCCGGCGCAGCCCGTCGGCGCCGTAGGTCGCAAGCAGGCGCAGCCGGTCGGGTGCGGCGTCGGCGCAGAACTCGCCGAGCGCCTGCTGGAACGCCTCGCTGCGGAGCACCGCGCCCTGGGGCTCGTCGAGCTCGCGGAAGCGGGGGTCGAGCCCTGCAGCGAACGGGTAACCCTTGAGCAGCCGCAGGCAGAAGCCGTGGATGGTGGAGATCCAGGCACCGTCGAGCTCGCGCGCGAGATCGTGCCGACCGCGCTCGGCGAGGGCCGCGCGCACGCGGGTGCGAAGCTCGCCGGCCGCGCGCCGCGTGTACGTGATCACGAGGATGGAGTCGACGTCGATTCCGCGCTCGCAGACTGCGCGCACGAACCGCTCGACGAGCACCGCCGTCTTGCCGGTGCCGGCACCGGCGGAGACGAACACCTCGCCGCCGGCGTCGACTGCGGCCCGCTGCTGCTCGTTCATGGCGTTTGGCGGAGCCACGTCATCCCTCTGGGTGCCTGGCACCGCTTCGCGGAGCCGGGCACCTGCCGCTGACGGGGCGATAGCTCATGCCCGTGGCACCCGACACATCGACCAGAGGTCGCACCACGGCGGGCAGTCGCCGCCCTTCGG
>Ga0187777_10000079_pt1 | contig 71209 bp, 75 predicted proteins | sample 1015_Q2_SP5_10_M_FD_132416 | JGI IMG/M metagenome (GOLD analysis project Ga0187777, IMG submission 132416) | Tropical peat soil microbial communities from peatlands in Department of Meta, Colombia - 1015_Q2_SP5_10_MG | ecosystem: Environmental > Terrestrial > Soil > Wetlands > Peat | place... | reverse complement strand
GTGTATAACTCCCGGGAAGGGTTCGATGATGTTAATATGGTTTCGAAGAATCGCGATTGCCATATTTCATCCGGAAATCCGCACTCATTTCGATTATGCGGCGTGCATACTTGTCGTTGTAGTACGCAGTAACTAATAGAGGCAAGCCTTACGACGTAAAGGAAGAATGTCGCGACAAAAGGGGGAAGGATTTAACAATATGGATTCAGTAGTAATGCATCATTGCTTTTTAAGCGTATCATACTAGACCTTCCATAGCATACCTGCTGCACGTTATAAAAGATATTTGAGGAGATCAACTATGCCATGTTCATTCATCGCTTTATACACCTTTTTCTATAAACGCATCCCTCAGGAGTTTACTCTGGCGCTCATATGCTTGCCGGGGATTACGGGGGTCCTTCATCAGGGATATCTCCTGGGTTATAAGTCGAGCGAGGTTTAAAGTATGAGTTTCAATTTTGCCGGACTCTCGCTGATATAGGGGATGGTCCCGATTAATATAAATAGTGGTCTCTTCGGAGAAGGCCTCAGGACCATCCTCCACGAAGCTATCCACAACACAGGATACGCCAGTTTCACCAAACTTCATTCGTTTAATGATTGCATTCGGCGTCAGTTTTTTCACTTTTGGCTTTTTCTTTCGTTTCTTTTCCAGCTTCGGTGCCTGTTCGCCGACCGTCTGATCCTCGTGTTTAATCTCGCTTTCGAGTGAGCCCTCCTTTTTTTGTATTATTGCAGCTGCACTTCCAACACCCTCTGTTTTCTCCCCTAACGGAATCGCGCCGAAAGGCGAGAGGTCCGGATTTAATGCCAGGGAGCGATAAATCTTTAGGAGGGCGTCTTTCAAAGCCCGGCTGACACGTTTTCCTTCCTTGTTGGCCGTCAGCTTTTGAAGGAACAGTTTCACATCCCCCATCACCTTAGCCATAACTTCAAGAAATTCTTTATACTCTGCTGAATCTCGGAGAAAGCCTGTGCGATCGCTCGTAACAGGAAGAAAATCGGCGTTTATCTCGCCCGTAATTCTCGCCATCATTCGTCCCCATGTTTCCATTCCGAAAAGATCCCTCCGCACTGTCACCTGCTTCACTTTAATCTCGATTCCCAGTTCTTTTATCTGCGATGCACTCTCAGGTAAGATCACGATCTCACCGGTTATGGGGCCGAATGAAGTTCCGTCAATGACCGTTACCCTGTGGCCAGTGAGGCTTCGGGGCTGAATTGTGTGATTGTTGATCCTTACTTTAAAGTGAGGGGCCTTTATCGGCGTGCCCTCGATGATCTTTGCTTCTATATCTTTAACTTCAAAGGTTCTGTCAAGGCCGAAGAGTATTACTGTTGTACCGTCTTGTCTGCGGAAATCCGATGGGAGACGTTCAAAGGGAAGCTGCCACTCATCGTGCGATTGCTCCCATTGATCCTTATCGAATATGACGCGGCCTACGAAGTCCTCGCGTTTTGTGATAACTTCGAAACGCTTGCAGGCAGCAAGGCTAGCAAATTTTCCGATGCCGAACATACCTATCCTGTCGCGCTTAAACCGTTGAGATTTGGGGAACGATAACTTCTGCTGGGAGCCAATGTTAAAATATTGTTTGAGTCCATCCAGATCCATGCCCGATCCATTATCCCGGATCTCTATCGCATCGTCAGTAACTATGATCTCTACGAATTCCGCATCCGCGTCATAGGCATTGTTCACGAGTTCTCGCACGAATTCTATGCTTTCAGCGTAAAGCCTTTCGCCGATAGTAGTGATGTGGCTCTTGTCAATCGTAACAGGTATATATTCGTGAGGATGATCCATCTAAATGATCACTAATGATTGTAATATTTCCAACTTATACTGAGAGTTGGTCAGCAACAATATGAGTGAGATAGCCCAGCACGGACGAAGTGGGTTCTATTGTCTATGCTGACCTAGTGGCTGAGCTTTGCACTTGCCAATCGATTAAGACTAACTCCTGCTTCTGCAGCTTGGATTGTGAGTTCACGGTGTACGTCAGGAGGCACGCGAACCATGAATTTACCACTGAAATGTTTTGTAGCTAATGGCTCAGGGATCGCTTCTCCATTGTGAACCATATCCGCAATTACTTTGATCACAAGTTTACGGATGCCTTTCAGTGCTGCTTCTGGCGTTCGCGCTAGCCAGCTTAGGCTCGGAAATTCAGCGCAAAGTCCCACGTATTCAGAGTCATCCTCTGACCACGTGACACGATAAGTATATTTATTATTTTTCTCTACCATGTTCGGCCTCCAATCGATCTATTGCCTTAAGAACCTGTTTTACTTGATATACTTTTGCATTTCCCCTCTTGTTTTGGATATTCACCCTAGGATCGCCGGACCAAGGTGTTTTGTAAACGCGATGACTCCCCCCTGCTTGCCTTGGCTGTCCAAAATAAAAATCGCATACCTTGCAGAGGTCCGCAAAACGGATTCCAGCTGGATTATTACGCATTTTATCTAGCAGGCTTTCCAACGTTGACATTTTATATAGTATCAATATTGATATCGCGTGTCAAGAAGAAAGAGTGTTGCTAAAAACTACGGAAGGAAACATTAATAGTTAAGGGAAATGGCACGTGCAAAAATTTTAGGAAGACGCGTTGATAAATGAATTTATCATTAACCGCAGATTTCGTTTAGAAATGCGCACTCTTTTCGATTGCCGCGAGTGCATGTTTGTAGATACTATGAAGGAGGGCAAAAACAAGAATTGGTGCTACCCTGTGATTAAAGAGGAACTCAATATCATAGTAAGGGGGTAGTCGCCATGTTCTACATTGGAGCCGATGTGTCTGAGAAAAGCAGCTATATGTATGTTACCGATCGGGAAGGCAAAAAGATCGAGAGCCAGGAGATCCCTACAGATAAGGATGGCTATCGGCAGTATTTCAAGAAATGGGTAGGCAAACACGTAAAGGTGGCAGTAGAGGCTGGCGGCCATAGCCTTTGGATACACGATACCCTCAAGAAACTGGGAATCAGCGTTTATATCGTCAACCCTAACAAGGTAAAGCCGATCGCCAAGAACAAAAAAAAAGACGGACAAGGTCGATGCTGCATTTCTCGCAAAGTTATTACGGATTGACGAATTGCCCGAGCGGGTGTATGTGGCAGAGGGTGCAAGTCGAGAGTTACGAGACTTATTACGATCTCGGCATCAGCTGGTTACGAGTTCAACATGCATCATGAACCATCTGCGGGGCATGCTGCGACAAGAAGGGATAAAGCTCAAAGCAAAGGCCTTCAATGATGAATCCACCCTTGCAAGGCTCTTGACGAACAAAAGCATCCCGAAGCACCTCCATCCAATCATGACGAGCTACGAAAAGACAATTACGGAACTTCGAAAGCAAAGAGGTGCACTCGATGAGGTAATTTTTGAGTATGGGAATAAGGACATTGAGCTTTTAAAGAGCGTGCCCGGCGTTGGTGATGTTGCTTCCAAGACCACCTATGCGGCAATCTCGACCGTAAAGCGATTCAAGCGAGCGAAGCAGTTAACGAGTTACTGCGGTCTCGTGCCAAGTGTGTTTAGTAGTGGAGAACGAGCTAATTATGGCCATATAACCCGCGAAGGGCGAAGTGAAGTGAGACACGCGGTAGTTCAGGGTGTACGCGCCCTATTACGCAGCACAAACAGTGACGGCAAACCATTACGGAAATGGTATGAGCGGATAGCCAGGCGAAGAGGCTCCAAGACCGCAGTGGTCGCTTTAGCACGAAAGCTGATCGAGATCATCTTTTACGCGCTTCGTGATCGGAGACCTTATAATGCCCAGCTGCTCCATGTGCACTAACAGCATGGAGAAGGAGAAATCATCAAGGAGGCAAGCTCTCATAACGATGAACCGGGATTCAGGAAATCAACGGTTTGGCACAGCCCGGCTATTCAACTTGGTTGAAAAAACCGGCTTGTAGAATGGGCGTGCCATCAGCATCAGTAAGGTGAGCCACCTAGAGGGTGAGCTCGAATGGGAGGATGGCTGATTCCCTGATAAATTACCGGACTACCAACGATGTGCAGATGCTTGAAACGGAATGCCACAATAGCGTTCAGAAAAAAATCCCAGGGTGGCACTTGACAAAACCCTTTTCATGGGAGTTGAAAGACGCAGTAACTGCTAGAGGCAAGCCTTGCGAAGTTCAGGATGTAGTCGGCGGCGAATAACAACAAAGTAAAATAATAGCTTCAAAAGGAAATGCGTAACATAAGCTACGACCGATAATTCTTAAATTTTCATCTTAACCATCCTATCTGATCCACCTACGAATGTGCAATCGAGACAGATAGAGCATGTTGTGAAATACGGGTTGCACAGAGTCGGATTCATCCAGGGGTTTGTTGAACCAAGGATTTTTGCCAAAAAAATCCCGCCCCCAGAGAGAAAGAGAGCAGGAATAGTTAATGTAACGTTTCCTATTTATTTTGGGGGTTTGGCTATAGACAAACTACTAAAGATTTTTTTTAGTAACTCGTTTCGTAGAAGAAACTTGCCGCAAACCAGGAATTTTCCCTCCCATTGCAACAGGTCGGTCACGGCAGGATTTGCAATATGGCAATCATAGCTAATTTTAGCTCCGTGTGTAAACGGGCACCAAGTCTTGCTACTCAGAATCAATTGCTTGTTTTTTTTGAAAGTGATTCTGCACCCTTCATGTAATGCAATAAGGTATTTAACTTATCAATCAACAGGCAAGCTATCGCTATATCATCATGCCTGACGCTCCCAATCCACCCGCGCCAGCTTATTGTCGTGGGACCACTGGTAGGTGACTTTACCATGGAAAGCCTTCTTTATCGCACGGCCGAGCCGCTGCGCCAGCTTTTCATTCGTCGTGGATATGACAAGTTTCCCATACTCGCTCTCCCGTACGAACATTATCCGCTCCAAGGGGTTAAACCCGCGCGCCCGCGCTTCCTCGTTCTTTATAAGGTTTATCAGATCCTGCTTGTGCGGGAGCACATAGTCACCCTTGAGTGTAACGATGCCACCGGGGAAATTATCACGTATCTTCAAGCAGGCCGGGCAGACCGTGGTAAAGGTATCGGGAATCTTTACCGCGGCGTCGTAAAGATCAGGGTCATCATACCACCGCTTGTTCTTGTAAACGGAATGACACCCTTCGCAAACCGATATCTCTTGGTTTGCGCCTCTCGGGAGATAAGGATCCGGGGTAGATGTTTTCTTTTTATATGTCTGCTTGTATGATCTCTCGACTTTACCAATCATCTTCATAACGTCCGCCTTTCTTTATGAACAGAACCCTCTCCGAGACACCTTCATGTGAAGTGCACAAAAAACCTCTTCGGTCTTATCGAAAAGACTACGCTTGCAGTGCGGGCAAAATAAAGCAGAGGCAATCTATATTTTGTACTACGATTTTTTCACCACGACCGCCCCTCCCCCCAGGCGGAAGAACTTTTCGTTCCTTGCGGCGGGATATTCGCCGGATTTGCGCGCGACATAAAACGGACATCTCCCGTGGCCGCTGCTCCAGCAATATTCTGCGAGCTCAAAGCTGCTCGGAATGTACACTTCACTCTTTGCGCTGCACGAAGACATGTAAGTTCCGGTCAAGTATGGACATTTCATAGCTGCCTCCTCACATTTACCCTCGTTATGTCAATCAGATTTACCGCTTTAACATTATACCGGGTTCACCTCGGGTTGTTGACTATTGAACCAATAAAAAAGCCGAGCTTACCGGAAAATTATCCTTCGGCAGCTCGGCCGTCTTTTACCGTTAAAGACCCGCCGCTTTCCGCCCCCTCCTCTCGAAGAGTTTGGTTTTGTCGGGATGTTTGCCTACTTTAAATATAACACCGCATAGTTCTCTTGTCCACTTGCGAGCGGAATCGCTGCGTGGCGCACGGGTCAACTTGATGCGCGCATGACCATACTTTGGTTAGTAATATCTCAGTCTGATAAATTGTTCGGGAGAAACAGCCTGCCGGAATCTCCTACGAAGGATCGGTCAAAAATCACGATACCTTTTGCGAAGTGATCTACTACTATTTGATATCATTTTACTCTTACTGTAGCAAGAATATTCCATGGGTGCTCCTCTCAGAATGCTAGATGCAGTATTTACGATTGGGGATGAAGGAGCTATCGCGGGGTTGGGCGGTCTGGTACAGGCCCGAGTGACCCGGTAATATCCTCAGCGTTGCCGGATTGGTCATGAATGACTCGCTCGACCTTGTCCCAATCTACGAGATCAGCCACTCCCATCTCATCGCAACATTTTATAACCTCCTGCGTTACATTCCTAACCTTCCTGTATATATCAGGGTCGACCTCGAGAAAGACTTTCCCTTCATCGGTCACGGCAAGTTTCACAGGATCGTATAACAACTCTCCCGGCGTTCCTTCTTCAACTTCGTTAAAGAACCGCTCGATATGTTGCGTCAAGACCCGAATGCATCCGTGGCTCCTAAACCCGTACACGGTCGTTGGCCAGATGGTTTCGTGAATTGCGATGCCCCGGAGGGAAGTATAGAGAGCATACCTTCCGAGGGGATTGTCCGGGCCGGGCGGAACGAGTGTCAAAACAGGCTTGTTCTGTATCCTCATCTGCTCCTGTATGGATGCGGGCACGTACCAGGTAGGATATTTTCCCTTCCGCGTGATGGTAAAGGTCCCCGAAGGTGTGCGCCATCTGGTCATACCCTGCCATTGAGGCATGCCAAGACCTACGGGGAATGACATCTCAAGTTTGCCAGCTTTAAAGTAGTACAGCATTCTGCCAGGAATATCGATGATAATGCCGTGCTCTAGTGTTTTGGGGGCTATTTTCCTAGTATTGAGCTTAAGTTCTTGACCAGGCTGGAGGTGCCGTGTACGATCGAGGTTATTCTCCCTCACAGTCGTTGCCATGTCCACACCGAGCTTTGCGCTGATCAGCAGAAGACTATCACCGTTGACAACTCGGTAGATCGTTTCCCCGCCCGTCATGGCCGCTGCAACAGAAAGTGCTGGACTGAAAAGGAAAAGGCAGAAGGCAAGGATGCGCTTCAGGGTTTCAATCCTCATGATGATCGCTTTCGTAGCCGCTAGTAATCAAGAAACAGGTTCTGTTGAGTTTCGACACGAATCACAATGTCCCATTTAATTTAAATATAAGCCATAAGATTTGTCAATGTTTTCGCCCGGTATTTTAAGGGCCGACCCTGTTGAGTTCTGATTGGCAATCGAGCCATTCTCAAGAATGAAACTCTTTGATAAAGAGGAAGGCCATAGATTTTGATACACTTACAGAGGATCATGTTTAAACCGGCTCATGATAGCAGGGAGACCGACTTATCGTGATAGATCGAGACTGCATCGAGTTCCTCAAGTGGTCCCTACCGCGTCTCCGCATGCGCTGGCAGGGATTCAAGAAGGTCCGCAGCCAAGTCTGCAAGCGCATCAGCCGCCGCCTGGCCGAACTGGGTCTGCAGAATGTTTCCGCATACCGGCAGATTCTCGAAAAGAACACTGCTGAATGGGAAAGGCTCGACTCACTGTGCATAGTTACAATCTCGCGGTTCTACCGGGACCGGGATGTGTTCCTGTTTCTTGAAAAGGAAGTTCTCGCTGCCCTGTGGCGGGACGCAGAAGCGCATGGGGAGCGGGAGCTTCGCTTTTGGAGCATCGGCTGCGCCGCAGGCGAAGAGCCTTATACGTTGGCGCTTTTGGGGGATCTGGCCATGGCCGACAAGTATCCAGCACTCTTAATCACGATCCTGGCGACCGATTTGGACCCGGTCATGATCAGGCGCGCGGAAGAGGGATGCTATAAGTCCAGTAGCTACACAGGCCTGCCTGCGGAGTGGCGTAAACTAGCCTTCCTCAGGAAAGGCGAGCTCTCGTGCATCAGGGAAGAAGTACGGAGGCGGGTGACCTTTCTTGTTCAGGACATCAGGGAGACCGTTCCGGAGGAACGCTTTCACCTTATTCTGTGCAGAAATATTGCTTTCACGTATTTTGACCCCTCACTGCAGCGGGAGGTTCTTGAGCGCATAAACGAACGGCTGTTGCCAGGCGGGGCGCTCGTTATTGGTATCCATGAAACATTGCCTGAGGGGTATTCTTCCCTTAAGCCATGGCCTGGAGGTCGGGGAATTTTTCGGAAAGAGGCGGCATAACAAAAATACACAATCCCTTTACAGCGTAACAGAACCGAATGCGGCAACTCTTGCCTGGCGAGGCGAAAGGTCTTGATATTCGACCTGACTCAATGAGTGTGCTTTGCGAAGACCTCTTCAAGTCCGATGAACTGACTGAACTCGTTTTTCATCTCGGCCGCCAGATCGGCCAAAGACAACAGGCCGACCAGTTTTCCGTTCTCGATCACCGGCAGCCTACGGATGTGCGCCCTGTTCATCACCCCCAAGGCAGATTCAACGTCTGCATCGGAATTGATCGTTATCGGGTCAGCGGTCATGACGTTGCTGACATCGATCGTCTTCGGATCTTTCGAGTTTGCGGCAATCGTCATGGCAATGTCCCGGTCCGTCAGGATCCCTTTCAATTTCCATCCTTCCTCAACGACGAGAACCGAGCCTACGTGATACTCTTTCATCTTCACTGCGGCATCGTACAAGGTCGAAGAGGGCAGGATCGTGATAAGATCCTTCTGCATGAGCTGTCTTACTAACATGGCACCCTCCTTTCCTCGGGCTATGGCCTCGCCAGGGAACTGTTCTGAAACAAAAAGCCGAGCTACCAGAAGAGACTATCCTTCGGCAGCTCGGCCATCTTTTACTGTTAAAGATCCGCCGCTTTCCGTTCCCCTCTCACAAGGGTTTGGCTTTTCGAGATCTAATTAAATTAAATCACTTATATAAGGCATCGTCAATTTCGAGGATTTGCAACTATTCACTTTGTTGCATCTGCGCACGGTTAAGACTGAATCGGAAAGTTATGCCGCGGATAAAAAATCATATCACGGGCATTAAAAGAATGTCAAAGGAATATTTAGATACTGATGATTTAGTGGATTACTCATTTCCAGATGTAACATAGAATCTCAAGATGATGCAACAGTTGCATAGTTCAGGATGTATTCGATAACGATAAACATTAACAAAAAATGAGAACTTCAAAAAGAAATACGCGGCAAAAGTTTCAACTGATAATTTGTGGGGCAGTTAAGCCGCCGCGCAGCTGTCGGTCTTGAACTCCTAGCTCTCCGGGTGCTTTTTTTTTGCGCCACGTTAGGGGTTCACAGCTTAACTGCCTCATTCTTCCGGAGTGCTTCCCGGCTTGGATAACGTAACGCTCATTGGGAGCCAGATTTATAGACGATACAGCAGAGCGATTCGTTATGCATGCCCTTTTCCTGCGGTAAAAATTCGTCAGCTGCCTTAGCCAGGAATCATGGTCCTATCGCAATTAAAATCCGATCGCTATCCCGGGATCCAGAAAGAACCCTCCTTGCCCAACTTTTTTAACAATAACAACAATTCGGATGCATATTCCTTCCCTCGGGAAAGATAGTCTGGTTCTAAACGTTTCCTGTGCAGTGGTCCACTGAAAGCGAGCGCCCAGTTGGATAACGGCATGATGGACTCAGCTGAGATGGGATCATACTGCGACCAATTTTTTGCATGTTCTTCCGACCGGAAGAGGTTCATACGGCTTCAGGCCTTACCCCAGGATACTTCTCCCTTCAAAATCTTGGCGAACGGGATATTCATGTGTCCCACGGTCGTCGATGGATTGACTTCCAGGATATGCTCGTCCCGCATGCGAACGAGGATGGGTTGCCCACAATCCAAGCAATTGGTTTCGATACGGATCTCAGTACCAGGAAATAGCCAGCGCACGGCCAGCACTTCGATTCCTCACTGGCCGTACCACTTTTGGTCCCCCTTTATAGTCACACGGTGATGGGTCGGTACATTAGAAAACGGCGCCCAGGACTCGACGTAATCTGTGTCTTTAACAAACCAGCAGGCTATGGATGCGTCGGCTGCCTTATGCTGGAGCTGCCTAGCCTCTTCGGGTCGCAAACCAAGAATTGCTGCAAGTTCGGTATAGTGCGGTGCCCTCCCAGTTTTCATAAAATGCTCCACTACAGCGGTGTAAGCTCTTTGCACCAATGTGGTTTCTTCCATATCATTTCCTCCCTTCTGTTTTAAATATCCGCATCTATCTCGCTGAAGATCTTTCCTTTTGAGGCCATCAAATGACATATACTGATCAACCGAATAATAAAATTATTATATCAGGGATCAACAGTGAGTGCCAATAATGGACGGGGTATTATTAGGCACTGCATGAAATTGCATGAAATATCTAAAAGTGGCGGGCGAAAAAAAAAGATTACGGAATGAAACAATAAATTGCCAATATTGTCGACCATTGCGCATTTCAGGATGTCATGTAGAAAAATGTCTATAGCATATTTCAAATTGAAACATTCAATATCAATATCAATGAAATAGAACTGTTACGTGTTTCAATGAGAGCGTATCAAAATGATATTAAAGTGAAGCACCCCGCAAGGATCAGGAAGCTTCACTCCAAATGACTACGCCTTGACCACAAGCACGGCGCAACCGGCCATCCCGATGACTTTTTCCGTCGAACTGCCCATCAGAAGTTTCTTCACACCCGTCTTTCCGTAAGTCCCCATCACGATCAGGTCAACACCTCTCCCGCCAGCCGTTTCAACGATGGCATTGTATGATCTTCCCGTGGGGGTAACCGCCTCCGCCGACACCCCTTCTTTCTTTGCCATCTCAGCTGCTTTATTGGAAAAGTTTCTAGCCTCTTCGCGCTCGGTTTCATCACGCATCGCGGAAAGTGCAATAATCCGGCTCCCAGTCCGCTTCGCTATAGCAATGGCCTCGTTCAGTGCGGCGATGGCATGGGGTGACCCGTCTGTTGCAACCAGGATGTTCTTGTATTCTATCTCGGCCGCCTTCGGGACAACAAGAACCTTGCAGGGCGCGTGGGCAATGACCTTTGCCGCAACTTCGCCCATCAGAGCCTTTACCAGGCCTTTGTATCCATGCCTGCCGACGACGATCACATCCGCCTTCCTTTTGATCGCTTCCTGAACAATGGCTTCAGCCGCGTCCTCTGATTCATGCAAAACGGTTTCACATGCCACGCCCGCTTCCGTCGCCCGTGCCTTGATGGCGTCCAAATAGGCTGTTGCCTCTTCTTCTTCCTTTTCAAACACATTGGCCCCAATTGTCTCATATTCAGGGTTCGTTTCGATCGTCATGCATACATAGATCCTGCTTGAGCACTTGGATGCGAATTTGATGGCCTCTCGAATCGCCCCTTCGCTGTGCGCAGAGTGGTCAGTTGCCAGAAGAATCTTTTCCAATCCTCCTATTGGACATGTTGCGCCATTTGTCATGGTAATCTCCTTTGGTAATTGGTTTAAGTGCACATTGTGCGAAAGTTTCACCTGTCATCGGTGTCTTTCCTTGTTTTGATCTTTCAGGATTTCGATTGATACAGCATCTCGAATGCTGCCATGCCCCGCTCAAGTCCATCAAGGTCGTTCTTTGCTGTCTTGCGGATGCCTGTGAGTATTTCCTCCACACCTGTCGTTTCCGGTTTACTGTACTTATCATCCTTTACGTCGAGATCATGCACGATTTCGGCTATCTTTCTGACTGCTTTGTCTTTGATTCCGAAAGATTTCACCAACACCTCGAAGGTACAGAGATCGCCGACATGGGTAAATGCCGCGCCGCGCATATCGAAAGCCACTGTTGCATTGTCGAGCGAAGCGACATCGCGCTCGTCAATGAACGCGAATGAGGCTTTCGGATCAACAAACCGTTTGATGAGCCAGGACGACGCCATGCGGTCCACGAAGGGATTCTTTCTGGTGGCCCAGATCCTTCCTTGATAGTCCTGTGCTCGCCTAGCCGAGACCGTGATGGCCTCCTCCGGAGCTTTTTCCCCTGCTTCACGGAGGCCGGCTTCAAGTGCCTGAATTCTTTTTTTCAGAATGTTACCTGTTGAAGATTCGAAATAATCACGCTTTCGGAGTTCGTCGAATTCTTTCGTAAGCTTTGCTGCTTGATCCACAAGATGCTTGCCCTCGTCGCTTTTGGACCCCTTCCTGATGCTCAGTATCTTTCGCTCGAAAACATCGAGTGTCTTTTCAATCCGGTGGTATTCCTGATCTGCCTGAGCTGTGAACAGCCGCTTGATATTGGCGTCCGTCATGGTCCTGATATCTGCGGTCCTGACAAAAGCGCCGTCCCCGCCCATGGACTTGACCTCACCTATGAGCCATTGGAAGAACTCCTCATGCTCCTCCGTGGCCGGCAAGATATATACCGAGCCTTTGAGCTGTACTGCACCCACTTTCGCGAGCTTCCGCCATATCTTCATCCGGTTGCTGACAGGATGGGACGGGACGCTGTAAAAGATGAGAAGCCATTCTTGAATTGTTTTTTTCGCCATGTTCCCTCTGCTCTATTCAATTGGTTGCAGTCTTTAAGGCCATCCCTACCCTATAACGAAGCAAATATCGTTGTCGCCGTACTGGCAATCGTCGGGATGGGAGATATCCCTCTCAGACTTGTGTTCTCTCAGGATTGCCTTGTGGATATCGTCATAGTCCTCAGCCTCCGCGAACGCTGCCTCGATGAGGTTCTCTTCGAGAGTTTCATGCACCACCCCTGCTTTTCGGGAGCCTGCATAAATATCAACGTCCCTCTCCAAAAGGGCCGCATCAGCCAGCAAGTCCGTGATCTTGTTCAGAAGTCCTTTCATGGGGCACCTCCTTATATATGTAACATCTGAGCATATTGTAACATATGTTACATATAATGTCAAGGGGAAAATAGCATGGCTCGAATGAGCATTTTGTGGGTATGGGCTAGCAGTTACGGATTGTAATATGGAAAATTGCAGAAAATGGAGACTACAACAATTTTAGGATGATGTTAATATGGTTTCGAAGAATCGCGATGCCAACATTTCATCTAGAAATTTGCACTCTTTTCGATTGACTCACGCGCATCTTTATAGTTGAATTATGCATGAGCGTCACACTTAGAGTATACGGCTTCCACCTACAAGTGTGTAGTCGGTCCCAGCTCAGAATTCTGCACATTTCCAGTAGAAACTTTGAGAACACCGACATAAGGGGCGCACTTTTCAGCGATCTTCTCGATGGTGTGGTTAGCTAGTGCAGCCTGTCATCATCGCCCAGAGCGGAGTGTTTTCTAAAGAACGATTTAATCCACTTCATCATTACAGGTAAATAAAACCACCAAAGGGTGCCAAGGACGCCATAAATAATCGCCGGATACCAAAAGCTTGAAAAGTTATTGTAAGGGTGTGTCGAAATTGCTCGACTCAGATAATCGTCTATTGCATAAAAGGCTGTATGAGGTATTGAAGCGAATCCTAGAAAAAGCAATACCGTCGCTGGTAAATCAGGAAAAAACAATATTGTCCATATCAATTGATACTGTGCGTCTGGTGGCGTGCTTATTGCGTTCCATATAACGCAGGCAAATAGCAATAAGTGAAATCCAGCCAAAATGTATCCTATTTTGTTGTCTTGAGATTTCGTCATCATTCCTTCTGAAGTTATCCATTAATTGTATTGACTCTATTCAACATTGCACAATGAGTACTTAATAAGTTTTGCAAGCAAGGTCCCGTGAGAGTTATGCGAACTTATTTGCACTGACTATATTCCGAATTCTATGTTATGTCAATAAACGACAAAGGTATTATCAAGGTAGAAATAATAAATGCGGGATGAAACATTAAGTCATCGAAATCGGCAACCGTTGCGCATTTCAGGAAGGAATCACCAGCCTTTATTCTCTTTTAATATGTTTATAATGTATTTCGTGTTGAACACACTTGAAATAGCGCCTAAATAAAACGCGATAGCAATGACTGCAATGTTGATGTAATTCAGTTTAACCGAAGGATCATATTTATTAATTAAGAAAATGATCACTGCGTATAATGGTGACTGCCACAATATGAACTTATACAGCTTATATTTACGGACATAATTCGCAAGAAGTCCTTCTTTTCTTTCTTTCGACAATTTTCTTAAGCCATCGTAGAGTTTATCTCTGAATAGTAACATTACAACAGCGATTAACGACCAAGACACGCTCGTCACTGTCAGAAGTGCCATAAAGGAGCTCAATTCCTTTACTTCAATCAAGTAATAAACGGCAGCTGCAAGGAGCAGCAAAATTATGCTTGTCACACAAAGTATTATTACTCTTTTGTTCATTCAATTCCCCCTTTCTTTTTGACATACATTTTAACAAATTCTTGTTGAAACTTGCATCCAGGGGTATCAGTCGAAAACCATAACTACAGGAAGAAACGCTATTGTTACCTACAGCTAATCTGATTTAACATATCATCGATTATTTTTTCTTCGACATCATACTTTTTATTGAAGGCAATAATTTTTCCATCCGATGTGATATAAAATTCGTGATTGTCACTTTTTCTGACTATCAATATTCTTAGCCGTCCTAGATCCTCAGTAGTTGCTATCGACGATTGCCTGCTATCCAAAGAACTAAAGATCGTAGTAATAATAGTAGATGTAGTCTCAACCTTTTTACCATACTTCATTATATATTCTTTGTCAGGTGGGCTGAAAAAGCTGGCTTCCAAAGAAAGGCAGTAAACAGCATATGTTTCTTTTGTGAAACCGAATAAAATTAAAAGCATCGCAATTAGCATTGCGAGTGAAAATATTTTTTTCATAAATATTGTCCCTTACCAAAACTTCTTAGAACTAGTCTTTATTGAATGTTTATTTTCAGATGAAGCTTTGATTTCTGCTAATTTTCAGTTGGACGTGAGAACGCGGGTCACGCGTCGCCCTTTGGCGCGTCGCCGTGGACCAACTCGTTTTGCGTTCCCAGAATCTGTGCATAAGAAAAGGTCCCATGAATGGCTTGAAGGGAAACAATCACACCAGCAATTGCTGCTATTGCCTTGTAAGTATGTCCCCATGCAAAGATCACAGCCAGCGCACAAACAACAAGGTAAGCAATAGATGCCCAGCGATGCATTCTATAGAGACCGAAAGTAACAACAGCGAAAAATGCCAGCTGAAAAAAAACGATAAACCCGTAAATACTCTTGTGTCCTAATATTGTTGCAAACGTCATTATTACCCAGAGTGTCGTGCTGAATGCCGAGAAGACAAGCGCAGGAACTCGGGCAATTTTCGCAGCATTTTCAGTTTTAATGTCAGGCCAAAGTAATTGTTTAATCTTTCTTTGATCGTTTCTCATTTATGTTATCCACGCATAGGGTATTAATTTCTGCTTGAAACACACAATTTCGAAGAGATGAAATTCTTGCGCATTACAGGAAGTAATCGATAATGAATTGCTATAACTGGAATTAAGAACCTCAGAAGTTATTTAATTTTCTTACCTCGTCCCTGCCGACAAAGCTCCGCGATAAATTCAGCACGGTATTCGCTTGTATTCTTGTGGCCAATCGCCCTACACCAGGTGAGCAACTCATTAATATCTACGTCTACTCTGAGCGGTTCTATTCCTGCAGCTCGCATATTTTTTAGTCCTTTCTCAAAGGACGACATCCATTCCTCATAAGTATCTTCAATAGCATGCCTATCATCGGCTGATCCAAGTAACATAGGCCACTGCTCGCGTTGATAATAACCGATACTAAAAACGTTTTATCATTCTTCTTTTTCATTGTTCTCTCATTTCGCGTAGGGGTGAAAATCTCCGATGGCTCACGGCTGGTGCGATATAACCATATTAAAACGCTATTTATTCTTCTTTGTTTCAAGGTTTCATGTTTATACTCCTGTTCAATAATTTTGTATTTGCCACGATAGTTAAAAGAAAAAAAATATAAAGAGACCAACATAGAATAATATGTGGACAAGCAGCGGCAATTCCTGAAAATCAACACTAATAAAACCTAATTTTCGCAATAAAACACCTATAGTAAATATATTGATGTATGCGAATACCGATATAAAAAACAGAGCCTTACCTTCAGGAAAGTCAGGCCCCAGTTTTTTTAACCTATCCATTTTGGTATTCAATGTGTATATTCGGTAGAAAGTATATTTATAAATATTAACCACATCTCTCCTGGTGGCGCTGTTAAGCGCTATGTGGTGTATTCATTCTAGTGACTACTGGGATTACGATCGCGGCAATGATGCCAAGAACAGCAATTATTATAGCTATAAGACTTACAATTCCAACGAATTTCCAAAATGACTTTTGATATGAAAGTGCATATTCCATGTCGATTTCTCTCCCGGTATTTAGAAAACGACTAATGGATGAAGAATACTTGAAGAGGTAAATCGATGGGAATAAATATATCAGCGAAAATAGCATATACATAATGCTAACAAAAAATGTAGGAGCTCCCTGCGGAAACAAATTTCTTCCAATCATGAACAGTAGGCCTATAAGAACAGAGAATGCTACCATGATAAAACCCAAAACAGATAGAAACTTTGTCCAAGGCTTTGTAGAACGCAGGTAACTAATCATTTGATTCGTTACTTTCGCCTCTGCAGACTGATTTTGTTCCATATCCATGAATCATTCCTCCTTATTTCCTGGGAAGTGAAAAGGTGAATAAGACCGGGTAATAATTTGCTTACTTTAATTTTGTTAAACATTAGGGACGCATCCTTGGTCAATGTCGCTGTTATTTCCTTTCCATATTTCCCGATGAACTGCTGTTTCTCGTCACCTTTACCCGCTGATGAAGATCATAGAATCAGTCTTCATATAGCACGAATATATGCCATCACAGAAGATATGTCAATGAGGCGGAATTTAGGTGTAGTGCCAAAGTAGAAATGTCCTATCATGCCAATATAGAAATGTCCTTATGTCGTTTTTGAGACGTAGGCCTTTTGCAGATGCATTAATGCAGGGATCCACGACTCTTGAACAACTGCATTAGAAGCTGAAGATAGGACATTTCTATTTTGGTATTACAAGAGGCGGAATTTAGGGATCGGTGCTAATAATTTCGATGAAACTTACACATAAACGACATAATCAGCATGTCTAAAGTTTCTACAGAGCATTCATAGGTCATCCTGTGAATCAAAGGAAAGAAAATCATATATCAATCCAAAGACCCAGAGCAATATAGCTTTCGGTATACTGGAAAAACTCGCCAATCGGGGGAGGACCGTCACAGCGTTCGATACCGAGCCGCCACGTTCTTTCACCTGAGCGGAAAACGAACCCCATCTGAAATGAGGTGTCAACTCGCCAGTCACGCTCCTGCATGGAAGAAATGTCCAACGCGGTATACCAGCCAGCGCGGCCCTCCCAGAGGCTCTTGGTGCTCTCATATTCCAGACCAAATTCTAAGCGGCCAGGCTTCTGTAGGTTCTCGTTGCCCAGGTGATAGCCCCAGCCAGCTTCGGCATATGCCCGCCAGTAGTTGTTTATTGACCAACTGATGCCCGCCGCGATCTCCTCGCGCGTGTAACCGATCCGCTGACGACCTGTCCTCGCCTCGTACTCGTCTCCTACATGGCTCGAGTCGTGGTTCATGCTGAGCTTGTAAGCAAAACCGTGATCCTGGGCCGTTGTCAGAAGCAATCCGTATATTCCATCCCAACCGATGTTATCTTCGGAGTGATATATGTCAAACTGGGCATCGAATCCACCTTTTATGCTCAACTGCCATCCCTGGTTAGTCTGGTCCGCTGGATGAACGCTTACGATGCCGAAGCTTCCGCCTGCCTCAAGTCCAAAGCGGCTATTACCGGTATCTGGAATCGTTGTCTTCGAGTAGATCATCCACTGTATACCGAATCTCGGAGTGCGTGGATCTGCGATGTACGGTGGATAAAAGTCTCCTGATGGGAAAAGAAGGACGGTTCGTCCGGATTTCGAGGTTATAAGAGGAATTCCCTCTGCTTCTTCTTTTATGGTCACTTCCGGGCTTACAGGAGGGGCTTCCGGCGTTGCTGAAGAAACTTCACTCTCGGCATTGACCATGCCTGTCAATAGGAGGATAGAGCAAAGAGCCGTGATGAGCAGGTACAAGCTTTGTCGTAGGCCCACGATTTTAAAGGCCATTGGAGGCATTATGCTGCTCCCGTAAAAAAGCGTCTTCCCGACTTAAATATTATGTCGCGGTTTTCGTTTCGTGTAACGTGTTATTAACGATCTCATAATTGTATTTACATTGAATTGCTCGTCATCCCCAAATGCTTCTATCGGGGATCCAGTATTACATCGTGAAAAGCTGGATTCCCGCTTAAATGCGTCACGGGAATGATGTTCTGTTATGTTGTTCCTACTTCGAGACCGTTAATAACTAACGTATAGGGACACATGAAGAGAAAAACGCTTTTATTTAATGTGACTCTTCGTTGTTCTATACGTAACATTGGAATGTTGAATTATGAATAAAGAGGGCGTGTTTGTCAAGATTGATGACAGGATGGCTGTTTTTTGGGTAGAGGCTAACAATTTCAGAGTGAAATGTTTACTGTTTCTAGGAACGAAAAAAACAACAGTACAGGAAGTAAACCGCATCGCATGTTGTGAGAGAGATTCCTCAGGTCTTTTAAAGTAATGCTGTCATTCCTCCGACTCCGAGAGGTCAGTTAAAATATCAACCTTTAACAAATTCGGATCTGATGTCTGGAGATGTGAGTTTTTTGATGATCCACCCGAAAAGCACACTCAACCCTAAGGCCAAGACAAAGGTCGCAAATTTCATAATAGTCATCATGCGGGTGAAATTTTGTTCGAATGCTGTATCCGCGGCTAGAGGAACCTGCGGGATGTGGTTGAGCATCAGCTGCTGAACAATAATGCTGGCCAGATTCCAAAAGATGCCCAGCGCCATCAGACTAATGAATACGATACGAGCCCAGTTCTTCCTGCGGAGCAGGCCTATTGCGGTAACAAGAGTCATTAAGGAGACCACAAGAAAGCTGAGGAAGACCAGCCGGATATTCATGAACAAAATGCGAAAAACATGTGGGATCTGTTGTTGAGCTTCCGGTGATTGCAGTGCCTGTGGAATTATGTCGAGCGGGAAGAAGAACGAGATCATGATATTCTGAATCAGGGAAATAAAAGTGGCAAAACCGGTCAAAGCAATAGATATCCAGGCTAGAACAGTAACGAAATCTGAGCGTTTTTGCGGTACAAGTTCTTGCATACAGCTTCTCTTTTATATTGATTATTGTTAAGGTCTTTTATAGTTGATATTTTCAATCCACTTTCTGATCCCATAAGATTCCTCAGAACCAGGACCCCGAGTATGTCGACAATATCCAAATCATTTATAGCTTCTTTATACCTCTACATGAAAAAAAGAATTTTAGCGCGTTTCACATACCCAGTGGCCATCATTGGTCGAAGAGAAAGGGCTCTATTGATTGCATCAAGCGCTTTCTCGTTTCTTATCACATTGAGATAGGCGTCTGATGCTAACAAGAGAGTTGCATAATTATCACCAAAAGCCAGTGAACGTTCGTATAAATCGATGGCTGTTTGATAATTCCTCTCGAGGCATGCCATCTGTGCCATATCGGCATAGGCACTGCCTTGTAGGGTCAAGATCATAGGATTCTTGTCGGCAAAAGGGATCGACTCGTTCGCAAATTTATTCATTTTCTCATATGATCCACCCCACCGAGGCTGGAGACTTTCCATATACCGAAAGCGCAATAGATACGAACTTGGATATATATCAAGCGCCTTCTTAGAAAGAAGGTCAAGCTGAAATTCTCCGATATTTTTCCCACATCGTAGAAGAATTAGGTACGCATAAAACAGCTTGGGGTTTTTTTTAAGCGCCCACTCTACATCACGGACGGTCAATGAAAGATATTCTCTCATCTGATTGAATTGGTCATCAGTAGTATCCTGCGCCCATTCATACCCACGTGCGTGATAAGACAAATCTTCATAGTATACTGCTCTTGCAAGACGAGGTACCCATCTTTCAGGTGTGTTATCTACCCACGTATTTATACGTGAAACAAAGGAAGGGTCAGAGACGCTAAAGAAAGCAAACCCCGATTGGAGTGCTACCTCCCATCGGATGTCCTTTTCGCACGAATCTTGATATTTTTCGAATAATTCGTTAAGTTTTTTATATTCTCCGGACTCGAACATTGATCTTATCTTTATGATGTCAGCATCGAACATGGGCACTGCTGGTATTTTTGGACTAGATATTGTATAAGAAGCAAACAATAAAAAAACCATATTTAACGTAAAACAGCTAATGAATAGAAACTTAAATCTAGCCATACCGCTCTCCACCAGCACGTTAGATTCTTTCAATTAGTGTTTATTAATTTTTCACCACTTTACAATCCTGTCGTGGCCGCATAATTCTGGACTCCTTAATATTCTCATCGGAGTCTTATGGTATAACTTTAAGGAAATAAGCGAGTTTAAGGGAGTTTAATATTGGTAGACAACGTTCACGTTTGCGGAATGAAACATACAATATTGAATAATAACGACGGCTGTTGATTACAGGATAACGTGTTGATAAATGACGATAGCATGAAAGGCATATTTCATCTGGAAAAATATGCGATTCCGTCAACAACCTTTGTTTCATATGGGCTAGCTCCGGAAGGCCGAACTGAGCGACTGAGGGAATGGTACACGTTCTATCGTAACGACTTTTGCGCGTTCCAGCAGATCCTGCGGGAAGCAGACGGACAGCTGCTTATAGCCGAGAGAAAAGACGGGACGAGCGCGATTAGCATAAGCTTCGAGCAACTGATCGATCCGTAGCCGGACTTTAGGGAGTGCGGTATGAAATCGGCGTATGATGTCACTCTGTATGTTCATTCTGTGTGCTTAACCAGATATTGGCCTCTGTTTTTCCAATAGTAAACTATTTGCTTAGGCAATCGTATCATCTACACCTGCAAGTTGTTAAGACGATTGCACAAAATGCTGACAAACTTCCAGTTGAACTGCACTCTGAACAACGAGTTGATGTCATTACAATTCGGCTCCTCACAGTATTTACTCACCGACCCCGGCGGGCACATCGGATCGGTTCCACCATCCTCCGCCCAGCGCCTGGAACAGCGCTGCAGTATCGGTGTAGCGATTAGCGAGGGCCTGCACGAGATTGATCACTGCCTGCTGATACGTCTGTTCTGCATTAAGCAGCGCCAGATAGCTGATATCGCCCAATTCCAGTTGTTTTCGCGCGATGGCGAGGCTCTTGGCGGAAGCACGCTCGGCGGTATCTGCCGCTTTCAGGGCATCGGCATCGCTTTGTACGGCGTGCAGCGTGTCGGCTACGTTCTGGAAAGCGGTGAGCACGGTGCTCTTGTACTGCGCAGCCGCCTGGTCGTAAGCCGCTTCAGCGGCTCGTTGACGGTGCAACAAGGTGCCTCCTTGGAAGATGGGCTGCGTCAGATTGGCTGCCAGAGCCCAGAAACCGGTCCCGGAGGTGAACAATTGGCTGATTGCGGTGGCGCTGCTGCCCGAATTCGCGCTCAGGGTAATGTTCGGCAGCCGGTTGGCTACCGCGACGCCAATCTCGGCACTGGCGGCGTGCAATTGCTCTTCGGCAAAGCGAACGTCAGGCCTCTGCTCAACTAATTTAGAGGGAAGGCTCACCGGAAGCGCTTGAGGCAATTGCAGCGCGGGGAGTTCGAACTCTTCAGCGAGCGTCTCACTGGGAAAGCGACCTGCGAGGCGGGCCAGCAAGTCTCGCTGCTGCGCCAATTGTTTTTCCAACGGCGGAAGCATGGCCTGTGTTTGCGCGAGCGCTGCCTCTTGTGCTGCCACGTCTAGCGTGGCAATCTGACCGAGGGCGTATTGCCTCTGCAAAAGGTCAAGCGATTTGCTCTGGATCTCAATGATTCGCCTGGTTGCCGCAATCTGCCCGCGCAGGGCCGCCTCTTCTACTGCCGCCGCGACCACGTTAGAAGTCAGCGTCAGATAAGCAGCTTCGAGCTGGAAGCGCTGCGAGTTTGCTTGCGCCTTGAGCGATTCCACTTGCCGCCGCGTGCCACCGAACACATCCGGCGTGTAGGAAACGGCAACCTGTCCGGTGTGAAGGCTATAGATGCTCTCGCCGCTGGCCAGCGGACTGGACAACACCGCAGCAGTCTTTTGGCGCGTCGCACTGAAGTCGGCTTCGATGGCGGGGAAGAACGCGCCTCGCTGAGCGTAGACGTTCTCCCAAGCACCGCGCAGCGCGGCTTGCGCTGCGTCCAGATCCGGGTTGGCCTTGAGCGCCTGTTTGATCAGGTCGTCGAGCGGCTTTGATTGGAACAGTGTCCACCATTGACCGGGTATGTCCATGTCCTTAACGTAGCTTTGTGCCTCGCCGCCCTTCACCTCGACAGATGCCGTCTGCGCAGGCAATGGTTTCGCTGTGTAGCCATCGACAGTGGGCGCGGTCGGGCGTTTAAAATTAGGCCCCACGGCGCATCCGGTAATAAACAATATGACGATAAATATCGCTGTAAAGGAAACAACGCGCGGACATTCGGGCATGCAAAAAATATCTCCGGGCATAGATGAAAACCTAGCCCGTAAAATCAATAATAATCGTTTCATGGTTATGCCTCCTTTTCCAATTCAGGCCGTGCCGTGGTTTGACGGCGCTCCACCCACCGTTCCAGTGCGAAGTAGTAGGTCGGCAAGATAAACAGAGTGAGCAGGGTAGCGACCATCAACCCGCCTACCACCACCGTCGCGAGTGCTCGCTGCACGTCGGTCCCGACACCGGTGGCCAACGCCGCGGGCAGCATCCCCACAGTAGCCACGGTGGCGGTCATGAGCACCGGTCTAAAACGCTCAACTGCGCCGGACAGGACAGCCTCTCGCAGCGTCACGCCTTGCTCACGCACCCTGTTGATGTTGGCGATCATGATAATGCCGTTTTGCACGGCCACGCCGAACAGTGCAATAAAGCCGACGGCACTGGCAACATTCAGCGTTTCGCCGGTAAGGTGAAGCGCGATCAAGCCGCCCAAGGTCGCCAGCGGCACCACCACCAGAATCAATATCACCTGTCGCATTTTCCCGAATTCGGCAAACAGGAACACGGCCATAAGCGCCAATACTATGCTAATGATCAGGATAAACCGGGCCTGGGCTCGCTGTTGATCTTCGAATTGCCCGCCCCACTCGACATGATATTTGTCGGGGTCGAAATGCACTGACTGGTCGATCTTTGGCCGTGCCTCTTCCAGGTAATCAGACAAGGCGCGTTCCTGAAGGTCGACCCGAACCAGCAGTTCGCGGTGACCCATTTCATGCGTAATGGTGCTCTCGCCGCTCTGCATCTTGACACGGGCAACCTCAGACAGCGGGACCTGCGCACCATCAGAAGTATTCAGTATCAGATTGCCCAGCGCCTCCGGGCTGTTTCGGGTATCCTGCGGGAACCGAACGGTAACGCCATAGGTACGGTCGGCCACATAGATAGTGCTGACCGGCGCGCCGCCGATGCCTGTCTGGATCAGGTTGGTGACGTCGGACACGTTGATGCCGTAACGGGCAGCCGCAGCGCGGTCGATGTCAATAGCGATCTGGGGAAGAGGAGGCTCTTGAAAGACCGACGCGTCCGCTGTCCCCTGGATGCCGTGCAGGACACCCACGATCTCGCTGCCGATGCGGCGCAGCTCATTGAAGTCGTTTCCGACAATACGCACCACTAGCGGGCTGTGCGCACCCCCAATCGCATCATTGACCATATCTATGATCGGCTGACTAATGCCAATCGAGAACCCTGGCAACTGCTGCAAACGTGCATTAAGCCGCCGCAGAAATGACTCCCTGGTATCGCCCCTGGGCCATGAATCGTAGGGTTTCAGGCCGACGGGCGCTTCGATATGGGAGGGCGTCCATGCATCGGTGCCGTCGTCGCTTCGACCAAGCTGGGTGATGGCATAGGAAACCTCGGGGAATTCGCGCAGTGTGCGCCGCAGTTCCCCGGCCATCTCGCTGGCCTTGTCAAGTGATATTCCGGATGGCAATTGCACTTGGAGCCACAGGGCGCCTTCGTCCAGTTCGGGCAGAAATTCCCGTCCGGTGGTCACGCCCAGACCGATCACGATTATCAGGATTACGCCACCAATAATAAAAGCGATTTTTGGCATTGCCAGCATGCGTTCCAGTGTCCTGCGGAAGCCGCCTTGCAGCCACTGGAGCGGCCTGTTGTGAAAGACCAGCCGTGGTTTACGAAAAGCCATATAGGCAAGGCCGGGGATAAGCGCAAAGGTACATAGGAGTGCGCCGAACAGGGCATAGCCTACAGTGAACGCCATTGGCGAGAACAGTTTGGCTTCGGCCCGTTCAAACGCGAACAGCGGCAGATAGGCGGTAATGATGATGAGCGTGGCGAAGAAAATCGGCCTTGCCACCTGCGTCGTTGCGGCAAAAACATCTTGCTCGCTCAAGGGAGTTGCGGGGTTCGCTTCGCGCCTTCGCAGGATGGCTTCGGTCACCACGATCGCGCCGTCTACGATAATGCCGAAGTCTAATGCGCCAAGCGAGAACAGATTTGCCGGCATCTTTGTAAAGTGCATCACGATGAAAACAGCGACCAGGGCGAGAGGGATGGTAACTGCCGAAATCAGGGCGCTTCGCGGGCTGCCGAGAAACAGGATAAGCACAATACATACGAGGCCTATGCCCAGGAGTACGGTATGCGAAACTTTTCGTACCGTTTCCTGGACCAAACCGTCTCTGTCAATGTAGGGAACAATGCGCACTCCCATGGATCTGAGTTGTTTACTCAGCTCGGCGACTTTGGCATGGATGCCTTTCAGTACTTCCGACGCATTTTGATACCTGAGCAGGTCAACGATGCCCTCTATTGTGTCCGGGTTCGCGTCTTTGCCCAGAATGCCTTCGCGCTCCTGATGGCTAAAAGTTAACTTGCCAAGGTCACGCACCAGGATCGGTACGTTTTTGCGTTGAGTAACGACGATATTGCCAAGATCGTCCAGTGTGCGCACCATGCCGATGCCGCGGATAATATAGCCCTGCTCGCCGCGTGCGATGCGGCTGCCGCCGGCGTTCGAGCTGTTATTGTTGATTGCCGTTACCACGTCGCTCAGGCCGATGCCGTAACGCTGAAGCTGGACCGGGTCAAGCTCCAGTTGATACTGCTTGGTGAAACCGCCGAAGTTGGCTACGCTGACCACCCCGGGCGCCTGTTCCAGTGCCGGCATGACGATCCATCGCTGGATTTCCGAAAGTTCCATCAGGTTCTTGGTATCCGACTCAAGCGTGTACCGGTAGATTTCGCCGGTCGGACCGGCCAACGGAAGAAGGCTCGGCTGGATGCCGGAGGGCAGGCTGACCTGGCTGATATTCTCCGTGACACGCTGGCGCGCCCAGTAGTCTTCGACGCCGTCGTGGAATACAATCGGGATGATGGACAGACCGAAGGTGCTGCTCGAACGCATGGACTCCAGGCCGGGCGTACCGGCCAAGGCACGCTCTAGGGGGATGGTGATCTGTTGTTCCACTTCCTCGGCAGCTAGCCCCGGCGCCTGGGTGACGACTTGGGCGGTAACATCTCCGATGTCCGGATAGGCCTCGACCGCCATTTTTGTCCAGGAGTAATATCCAAAAACGGCAAGAAGAATTGCCACCATCACTATAACGAGCCGCTTGCGAAGGCAAATGCTGATCATGCGGTCAATCATTGAGGAGCACCCCTCCTTGGACGACAACGCGATCGCCGGCATTCAGCCCCTCGTTGATGCGGGCTCCGTCGCCCTCGCCGTAACCGGGGATGACGGCGCGTTTGACGAAAGTCCAGGGTGCGACCTCAACGAAAACCACGGTGCTGTCGTTATTCATGAGCAGAGCTGAATTAGGCACGAACACTGAAGATTTCTGCGGTACGTTGAAGCTCGCCGTGGCGAACATATTGGGTTTGAACTTGCCGCCCGGATTGGCAAAGGCGATCCGTACTTTGTTGCGGCGCGTGTCCGGTTCCAGCACATCGCTCACAAATGTGACATTGCCGTGAAATATTTGGCCCGGATAGGCGGGAAAGAACACGTCAACGGACTGGCCTTTGGCAATGTAGGCAATATCCACCTCCGGCACGTTCGCCGTGACCCAGACCGAATCGAGATTTGCGATCGCCATGAGTGACGCGGTTGTATCGTTGGCGAACGCTCCTGAAGCAGTGGTAAGCCCGATGATGCTTCCAGTCGTCGGGGCGGTAATTGTCAGAAGACGTGATCCATCCTTTGACTGGGAGGAAACGCCTATTTCCTTGAGCCGCGCTTCGGCACGGTTGAACTCGGCCTTGGCTTGTGTATGATCGCTCTCGGCCTGCTCCAGGTCTTTGAGTGCGCCGGAACCGGCGTCGAGCAGACCACGTACGCGTTTCAAGGTAAGTTCGGCGTGGTGCAGCGCGTCGCGTGCCTTGTCGTCATCGGCATATGCCTGTGCGAGGTCGCCCGAGTCGATCACAACGAGTGTCTGGCCCTTCACGACACGGTCGCCCAGCCTGACCGCAAGCTTGATCACTCTGCCGGCTACCGGCGGCAGGATATTGACTGTTCGGGCAGGGTCTGCCTCCACTGCAGCCGGCAACAGAACCGTGTGGGGACTGTTTTTTTCTTCGACCTGCTGTACAATTAATCGCGATCGAAGCGCTGAACCCTCGGGGATGATGATTTTATCGCCTTGGTGAAAAAAGAAGGGAGTTGTGGTGTCCGAAACATCCTGTGAGGCAGCATGGCTGGAGAGATGTGTGCCCAATCCTAAACCGAGTGCAAAAACTATGGCGGCGATGACAATAAAAGCGAGAAGCTTTCGCTTTGGATGGCTATTCAATATAGACATGCGGGTTACCTCCTAAGAAATTGAATCCTGTTTCGTTTTGAAGCATATTGCCCGGTTACAATTATATACTGATATTGATATTCATTTTCATTAGATATGAATAATAAAATGGCCGCTTTTTTACTGATCGGCGACCTTCCAGGGATACGGCTTGAAACTGCGATGAGAGTTCAGATTTCGGGCCTTACGCCTTAATCTAAGCCCCTATGTTTTTCCCCCGACTTCTGTCACCTTCTGCTTGATTTACTGCTGATGGCACGCTGCACACAGGCCGTAAAGCTCCAGCTTATGGCTTCGTACTCTGAACCCCTTTTTCCTTGCCACATCGTGCTGAAGTGCTTCGATGCGGGCATTTTCGAATTCGATAATTGCGCCGCATCTGGTGCAGATCATGTGGTCGTGATGAGCGTCTGTACTCTTATATTCAAAGCGGGTCAATCCATCTTCAAACCGAAGTTCCTCGACGAGGCCTGCTTCAGCCAGTAGCTTTAACGTGCGATATATTGTCGCATAGCCGATGGCCGGGTGCTTTTTTTTCACCTGGGCGTAGAGTTCGTCAGCGCTCAGGTGCTGCCCTGCCTCAACGAACGTTTTGAGTATGGCATCCCGTTGGCTTGTGGATCTTAATCCCTGGCCTGCAAGATACCCAGACAATTGTTCTACGGCTGATTTCTGCATACTTGATATTGATAACCAGTTTCAATAAGAAATATACCATTCTGGCGAGGGAGTGTCAAGATATTTTTTTAGATTTAAAAAATTTTAACAAAGAAAACAAACCCATTCTGCGGCTATGTGGCTTATATTGGAGATTGGTGCAGACGTGATAAGGCTTAACGTCTTACTAATTTCCGAATGAAGTGTCGGTGTTATGAAGACCAGCAACTACAAATATTTCAGGATGTTATTAATGAAATTTCGAAGAATCGCGATTACAATATTTCATCCAGAAATTCGCAGACGTTTCGGTTTCGAGACATGCATAGTTGTAGTTGAAGGACGCAGTAACTGCTAGAGGCAAGCCTTGCGAAGTTCAGGATGAAAAAGAGCTGCAAGTTCTAACCGAAAATCATTAATTTCCGGCCTCCTGGTCATCGTCGACATCACCTATAGAGATTACTTCACAGAGCTCAGAAGCCGATCGCGCATGCCCGTAAGATGCGCCACCTCCGGGCAAGACGGGTAGCTGAATACTTTGTCGGGGGTATCTGATTGCGCAACACCACCATTGACATATACAATGATCCTGTTCGCCATCACGTGTGCTTCGAGCACATCATGAGTTACAAAGATAATGGGGATTGGCAGATCCCGGTGAAGATCTTTCAGAAACTGCTGCATCTCCACGCGCAGCGGATTGTCAAGGGCGGAGAAAGGTTCATCCAGCAGCAGTGCTTCCGGTTTTCTGATAAGTGCCCGTGCCAGCGCAACGCGCTGCTTCTGTCCGCCTGATATTTCCGATGGATATTTTTTCTCAAGCCCGGCAAGCCGAAACCGGTTGATCATGTCACCTGCCCGCTGCTCGCGTTCAGATTTTGACAGACCATGTGCCCCGTAAAGGATATTTTCACGGATCGTCATGTGGGGGAACAAGGCAAGATTCTGAAATACATACCCGAATGAGCGCTCCTGCGGCGCAAGGTTCCTGCTGGATGAACTGTCGAAAAGCGTCTTACCGTTCAGCCGGATCATGCCTTGATCGGGTTTCGTGAACCCTGCGATCAGCTGGAGGGTTAAGGACTTGCCTGACCCGGAACAGCCGAAGAGCACGGCAAGCTCGTTGCCGATTTCCCACGTTGTATCGAGGCTGAATCCATTCACCCTTTTCTTAATACTGACTGTTAAGCCCATTTATAGCAACCGCCTGGTCAGTTTGTTCGCTGCGTACAGGAATATGCCTGAAATAAATGTGAAAATAATTACCATGATCTCCGCCTGTGATCGGTCGCCGCTGGCAGCAGCAGAATAGATGGCAAGTGGCATGGTACTGGTCTTGCCCGGGATATTCCCTGCTACCATGAGCGTGGCGCCGAATTCTCCCATGGCCCGCGCAAAGGAAAGAACGGCTCCGGCGAGAATCCCTTTCCTGGCCAGCGGGAAAATGACTTTCATTGTGGTCCAAAGCTCCGAATGGCCGAGCGTATAGGATGCGCGGATAAGGTCTTCATCAACTGATTCGAGAGCAGCTCGCGTTGTCTTGACCATAAGCGGTAAAGCTACAACGAACGATGCCAGCACCGCAGCATACCAGGTGAACATGATGCTCCAGCCGGTCCAAGCGTACAGATGGCGACCAAGGAGCCCGTTCCTTCCGAACAGGACGATGAGGTAGTATCCCGTCACGGTCGGTGGAAGGACGAGCGGCAGAGTCAGCAAAATGTCGAGAAATTCCTTGCCGGGGAAATTCCTGCGGGCGAGAAGATAGGCAGCAGAAAGGCCTGCGATCACGACAAACGCCGTCGCAACCGCTGCCACCTGCACAGATAGTTTAAGGGAAAATAACAGGGTGTCCATCTCACCGCTCCTGTTCTCTCCATTTGGCCAAAGATTACTTTGATTGACCCACCGGCTTAAACCCGTACTTGGAGAGAATCTTTCTGCCTTCCTCGGAAACGACAAGGGACAGAAAGGCCTTCGCGGCTCTTTCATTCTTCACGTTCTTGATAACGGCTATGGGATAGACTACCGGCTTATGGCTCGCCTCCGGCGCGGTCATGATAACCCTGACATCCTGCTGCTTCACGATAGCATCGGTTGAGTAGACGACGCCAGCGTCCACTTCACCGCGGGCCACGTAGTCGAGCACCTGCCGAACGTTCTCCGCAAAGACCAGTTTGTCTTTAATCATATCAGAAATCTTGTAATATTGGAATGTCTCGTCCGCATACCTGCCGACAGGAACGGTCTTCGGGTTACCGACAGCGATCTTCTTAACCTCGGCTTTTTTCAGGTCGTCAAACGAGTCAAGCACGATCTTCGACGACATGGGAACGATAAGTACTACGGTATTCATCACGAAATTTATTCTCGAATCTTTTAGAATAAACCCCTCTTTATCGAGTTCATCCATATCCTTGAGCGCTGCGGACGCGAACACATCGACCGGAGCGCCGCCCTTGATCTGCGTCATTAGGTCGCCCGACGCGCCGAAGTTGAAGGCAACCTTGACGCCCTTGTTCTGCGACTCATATAGTTTGCCGATCTCCTCGAAAGCGTTTTTCAAACTGATCGCCGCAGAAATCATTATATCCGCAGTCGGACTCGCAATTGCAATTCCGGCAATAACAGCAATAGAACAGAGCGAAATAGACAGTAACTTGGCAATTTCTCTAATCATGTTAGTACTCCTATCATTGATTACTGTCTCTTTGAGAACAAATGATATAATACTGTATACGATGCTTCTGATTTACTTATGATTCTTTACTCATGCTTCGGCTTGCTTCTATACCGTCCGCCATTTCAAACTTTTTTCTGCAAAATATCGGCGTATTTCTTCAAGGTCTGCCAGTTCAAGCGTATCCTCAGATTTTACCTGTTCAAGCATGAAGCGTAAATTCTGGTCATCATTTTTAAATCCGCAACGTGATAGAAGCAGCCGTAAGCCAGATTTGCCTATCAACTTGCTCAAAACCAGTAATCTTCTGGATCCGTCAAACCCCGGAGCCATCGGCTCATAATTCGCCGCATCCTTGATGATTCCGTTTATATGGATGCCGGACTTATGTGCGAATCGCCGATATCCGAAATGCTCGTAATTAATGCAACTTTTAACAAGGCTGACTGCCTCCCTGATGGTCGCAGCATTATAATGATTAATTATATCTCCTTTGTCGCTGTTCCTGTTCAGATAAGAGAGAATTCGCTCAAGAGAGACGAGACCCATCCTCTCGCCGATGCCTAAGATACTTGTATCGATGCAGCGTGCGCCGCATTTAATTGCCCTGATCGCGTTTTGGTTCGCGAAACCGAGGTCATCATGAAAATGAAAATGGAGCAGATCAAATGGGATCCGCGGGCTGATCAGCGATCGAATTCTTGCTATATCGTGCGGTTTTAATATTCCAAGCGTGTCTGCATAACTGAGGCGTTCGACGCCTAATGACGCAAGATGAGAGTAAAATTCAATGAGATCTGCAATGTCTGTCCGCGAAGCATCTTCGCAAGTGAATCTTATGGACAAGCCCAAGGCTTTAGCGTAGGAAACAGCATTATCAACCTTTTTCAGTATTTCCTTCTTGTAAGCGTGATATTTACTTTGACTCCTTTCGTTAATGCTGGAGAAAAGGCCGATCCACCGGAGGCCCAGCTCTTTCACAAGTCGTATTTCATCGTTGTCCAACCGCGCGTGGGCGATGAGGCGAGAATGGAGGTTCAATTTTACAATCTCGGACACGGCTTGCTTTATGGAAGGCGCCGCCGCGGGGTGCCCTACCTCGATGAAGTCTACGCCGATTTCATTTAATGCCAGCGCGAGGCGCTTTTTTACCTCGATCGGGAAAAATATCCCGTAACACTGCTCACCTTCCCGGAGGGTGGTGTCCAGTATCTCTATTTTGGCTCCGGTTGTCATAGGCTTGGTAATCGCATAACGACGCTGTCAGTAATCCCGGATTCCGTGCGAGATCCAAATTCTTGAGATACCGGGCTTGAATTCACCGACAGTGTTGATCGCGCTCGATCTACATAACATCGGTGATCATGATACCTTCGAAAGCAAAAGCCCGACGATCATGGCACTCCAGGCAACCAGCGTTGTAAAAAAAGCAAGTTTTCCCCTGTCAGGGTTCTCCGTCTTGGACACGGCGTAGGAAACTACCAGGACCGTAATACTAAATATCAGCACGCCTGCAAAGGACATGATCGTCCTCCTCTCGCTCTAGAGTGCAGCACAGACCTCACATTGGTCGTTGCGGGGGATCCTCACCTTCCTGAATTCCATATCCATGGTGTTAAAGACGAGCATCTCAGAGAGGAGAGGTTCACCGTACCCGGTCAGCAACTTAATCGCCTCGAGCGCCATGATGCAACCGAGCATGCCCGAAACCGCCCCAAGAACGGGGAAGCCGAGTTCCTGCCAGGACGGATCATCCTCGGGATAGACGCAGTGGACGCACGATGCGACGCGAGGGATGACGTTGAATATATAGCCTTCCATCCCGTTCATTGCCGCCTCAACCATGGGGATGCCCTTATTAATGCACGCCTTGTTCAAGATCCTTCGTTCATCAAAGTTCGGACGGGCAGACAGGGCAACCTGCACAGTTCGGAGCATTAGGCCAGCATTGGCTTCAGTGATCCGCTCGTCAAATATTTCTATCTTGACATCCGGATTCATTTCCAGAATGGTCTTCTTTGCCAGCGTTACCCTGCTCCCGCCGATGCGGTTCTTCATCAGGATCTGCCTGTTCATGTTTGAGAGCGTTAGATTCCCCGCGTGGACGAGAATCATCCGACCGATTCCGGCGGCGGCGAGATACAGTGCGGCGGTGCCGCCCAGTCCTCCTACACCCGCGATCAGGGCGCTCGAATTCTTCAGCATCCTCTGATGGTCGACGGTAAATCCGGGCAGCATCATTTGTCGGCGGTACCGTTCCAGTTCCGTTGGGGTAAGTTGTTCATACATGTTACGTCACCGCCTCGATGTAGTCTTCACCGATGCGAGCCATGAGCACTTCAAGTTCCATGTCCTTGTCCTCGCCCAAGATGCCGCAGGCGTCTGCCCGGCATTGCCGGCAGTGGGTCATTTGCGCAATATAGGGCCTGCATTTTTCCCGCATCGCGCTAATCGCTTTGTGGTCCGGACGTTTGAGATGGCCCAACTCGGCCTGGGGGATGAGCGGTATTATGTTCATGATGTGGGCACCGAGGTTGCCCGCCCGTTCAGCTATCATCGGTATTTCTGTTTCATTAATCCCCGGAATATAAACGGTATTGACCTTGACCACAAGCCCAGCCCTGACCGCGTCAAAGAGACCCTGCCACTGGTTTTGGAGTATCAGCATTCCCGCTTCCAGGCCTTCATACCGCTTGCCTTCATACACAGCCCACGCATAAATTGAAGCGGCTGTATTTACGGATACGGCGTTGGCCGTAACGGTGAGACTCTGAACCCCAGCGGCAATAATCTGCTCCAGGCGGTCTGGCAGCAAGAGCCCGTTCGTCGACAGGCAGAGGGTTAGGTTGGGAAATTCATGGTTGATCTGGCGCAGCACCCGGTACGTGTCCGCGTTCGCAAGCGGATCGCCCGGACCTGCAATGCCCACAACCGTTAACCGGTCATTCCGTTCAACGAGGGATCGTATCCGTTCCATCGCGTCTTCCGGCGTCAGCACTTTGCTCGTAATGCCGGGACGCGATTCATTTGCGCAATCGTACTTGCGGATACAGTAGCGACACTGGATATTGCAGGCAGGTGCCACGGGCAGGTGAATCCTTCCGAAGGTGTGGTGCGCTGCCTCGGAAAAACAGGGATGTGTATTGACGAGGGACTGGTTGTCTTTGGCTGTTTTGATCATACTCGTTTCCTCCTGCGACTCTGTTACTGTAAAAGCAATATCTTTGCCAGAGGAGAAACCGTGCTGTTTCAAGCAGTTAGGTGGTGGCTCTGATCGACAGGTTGGACGGGACAGAAGCACGTGCATATTCTTATATCAGGGGACACGGCGTAAGGGGTCTCAAAGACGTTTTCTAAGACAAATAAGGTTCGTACTGCGCCACCCCCTGTTTGTATAAAAAGTAAGTGCCTGCGAGTTGTTCTTGTCCGCCAAAAGCTGCAAGCGGGTAATGCCCCGTTCGAGACACCACTCTTGGACAGTCTCAACCAAAGCGGCCCCAAAGCCGGATCCCCGATGATCGCGTCTCACGACAAGGTCTTCCATGATGGCGGCTGGCTTGCCTTCCGCAGTTGAGATAATAACCTGAACAGAGCACATACCAATGACACACCCGTCATGCGTCGCGACGAACACCTTCGACCGTCCCGAGCTGTCTTCCAGCAGCAGCCTCAGACCGTTCGCCTGCTTTTTACGGTCTGCGGAGAAATCTGATTCTGTCTCGAACAGGTCAGCAAGGAGGTCGCACATTACAGGAACGTCTTCAGGGAGGACGGATCTGATGACAGCAGTAGTATTCACAATCATTATACTAATTTTCTCGCCTTATGGCTCGCCCTGTAGGGCTGACGGATTATTAATGCGATGCATAGAGCTCCAGTCTCAGGACTTTTTTTACGCAGGCACATGGACATGGCACTTCTTGGTGCATGTGCGCGCGCATGCTTCGCAGCCGATGCAGTTCTCGGGATGTGCAATGGACATGACCTTGTTGCCCATGTCATCGCCGTACTCGTCCTTGCCTTCGAAAGGCTTCTCGATCAGTTCCAGCACATCAAAACCGCAAACCTTGTAGCATCGGCCGCAGCCGATACACTTTTCAATCTCGATAGCATCGATGAATTTAGGGATCCAGGGCTTTCCTCCCCGGGTTTTTCCTGTTATGGGGGACATGGGATACCTCCACAAAAACATGAGTTCAGGCATCTGAGGCACGGTTCAGACCTTGATAACATCGGCCGCACCCTACAGGATCGCCTCTCTGTTCTTTTCGCCTGTGCGTACGCGCAATGCGCCGTCGATGGGCGACACAAAGATTTTCCCGTCGCCGGCCTTGCCGGTCTTGTTTACTTTGATGATGGATTTCACAACGGTCGAAACCACATCGTCAGGCACAACGATCGTGAGCAGCCTCTTGGGCACGAAGAGCGCGACCTTCGGGAGCGCATGTTCCAGAGCATAGCTGGACGGTGTAGGTTTAAGCTTAACGGCCGTGCAGTAGCTCTCCGGCATCTCCGCATCCATTTCCGCGCACATGGCGCCCCTTTGCCTGCCCCGTCCCTCGACACTCTGGATCGTGAGAGATGGATAGCCCAGGTCCGCAAGAACCTTTTTCGTTTCCGGGAGCTTATCCCGGCGAATAATGGCAGTTATTTCCTTCATAATGATGTCTCCTTGCTGTTTCAATAAATAAGACTATGGAACTTATCACACACGTGTTATATTCCGCGAGTGTGTCACGTCTAAATACTAGAATCCGATTCATAACTATCCGCGTTAAAGCCTTACCCGAGCCCGTTGGAAGTTAAGATTACAGTCCAGCTTCGCCCGTACGGACAGTGTATGCTTTTTCCACCGGGCTTACAAATATTTTGCCGTCGCCGATGAAGCCGGTCCTGGCCTTGTCCTGGATCACTTTCAGCACCCTGTCCAGATCCTTATCGTCGATAACGGTCATGATAAGCACTTTGGGAAGCTCATCGTAATGAACTGGCCCGACCGTTAATCCTTTCTGCTTCCCTCTTCCGAAAACGGGGACTTTCGTGAGCGATGGGAATCCCGCACCTTCCATCGCCAACACCACTTCCTGCTCTTTCTCGGGGCGAATAAATGCTCTGATCATTTTCATTGGTACTTCCTCCTTACAGTCTGTACTTAGTACTTCGAACTTGATACTATTCTTTCAGCATCGCCTTTTTCAACCATGGCGGCGGTGATTTCTTGATCGTTTCCTCGAGTTGCGTGAGCGCGCTTTCGATAGCAATCGGCTCCTTCACCTTCATAGGCATCATGCCTTTTTTCACGAGCCTTGCCGCCGAGGGGCCGCCGATTTCAGTCAGATAAACAAGCTTGCAGTCGGCGAGACGGTCTACCTTGTCCTGGACCGCGTCATCGTGGAGTAGCTCCTTGTCTCTGGTATTCACAACCAATTTGTCCATCCCCTCAGCGAACTTCCTTGCTTCCACGAAGTGATGCCCGCTTTCCGTCATTTCGTAAATGGCAAACATCCCCGCCCTGCCGAAATGTTCATCGACGTTCTTTCCATCAGTAGTAGCAAAAGCAATTTTCATAATATCCTCCGTTCTTGTCCTCCACCCTGATGCCCGGGTCGTCAATGCACCTTCAAAAGCATATTCGCCATCTCGTTCATCAACGTCAGCGTCCCGCTGTAGCCGATGGTGACCTTCGACGGATACCCTATCGTCTTATAAACGGGGAACCCCATTTCATACAGTGGAACACCGAGCCGCTTTGCCGTACCCGAGCCGTGGGAGCTCGAGACGAGAAGATCGAATTCCCCTGAGATCATCTGCAGATCGCCAATCTGCACGTCCCGCGTCTCAATGCGATCTGCGGCGTCAGACAGGGTCGGGATGACCGCCAGGTCAACGACCGCGCCCATTGCGGTGACCCATCTCGAGGTCTGGAGCGCCAGGTCCGGCTCAAGGGCAAGGCATACCCTCTTGCTGCCGAAATAAAAGTGCGCATCCCTCATAGCGTCCTCGAGTACTTTGCGCTGACGCGCATACCGGGCAGGGACAGGCTTCTCACTGATCCTGCTGAGCGTCCGGAGAAGCCGATCTGATTCGTCAAGCCCTGCCGCGCTGTCGAACACCTCGTACGGGACCCCGGCCCGCTGTTCCAGCAGCCTTGCAGCAGGCGCCATGCTCATCCCGATTGCAATTGTGAATGCCGATCTGCCCATGCTGCCCAAGTCTTCGACGCTCGTGCCGCCCAAAGCAAGGGCTGAAACACCCTCCCTGCTCCCGTCGAGCGCCGACAGATCGGGGAGGATGATAGCGTTCAATCCGAAAGATTCGGTCAGTTCCCGGATTTCAGTAAAATCCGCGGGCGTAAGATGGGAGCCGGCAAGAATATTGATCTGTTTTTCCTCAGGACGGGAAATGCCGAGTACCAAACTCGAAATGATCGCTTCCACCGCTCGTGCATATCCCGTTTCAAGCCCGCCCTCGTAGTCCGGCGTCGGGATATGAACAACCCTGGTTCCTGAGCCGTGCCCCTCGAACCGCTTGACCACTGACCTTACGTCATCGCCCTTTACCTCGCATAGTCCTGAAGTCAAGACGCCGATAAGCGCGGGGCTGTTCTTTGATATGAAATCTGCTATTGTTTTCTCCAGCTTTTCCTCGCTCCCCATCACCACATCCTCGACGAACAACTTGCTTGCGGCGAGCGCAATGGGCTCCCTGAAATGCTTGGTAAGAAGCACCTTGCCGAGAAAGGAACACCCTTGGGCGCCGTGGATTACCGGCAGGGCACGCTCTATTCCCTGAAGGGCAATTGCGGCGCCCATCGATGGGGAATGCTTCAGCGGATTGATCAGGACATCGTGACGCGGTTTCGTGTTTCTAACGTCAGGTTCGGGGCTGGCCGCAGCATTACCGGCGGCCTTGTTCTTTTGTCCTTTGTTCCTTTCGTAGAATGTAATGCCGTTGCTGATCTGCTCCGCAAGGTTAATCAAGCCTGCGTATCCTGCATACGGCATGTGCCGTTCCTGGTTTACGTCGACGAATGGGTAGCCTTCCTTGATTGCCAGATACTGATTCCGCCCCCCGGCCACGAGGATGTCCGCATTTCTCTCGCGCAGAAGTTTGACCAGGTTTTTCGGCGCTACATCTTCCACAAGCGGAGCGTCGGGCCCGAGGATTTCCTTCATTTTCTCTTCGTCTTCAGCCGTGCTCTTCTTAGTGCCGATCGCCACGACCTCGATACCGAGATCTCGGAGAGCCGAAATAAATGACCAGCTCTTGACACCGCCGGTATACAGGACGGCCTTCTTGCCCCGGAGATGCTTATAGGGTTTGAGCTGCCGATTAAGCCGCTTCTCCTCGGTCTTGATGAGGTCTTCGATAACTGCCGTCAACGAAGGTTCATCGCGGCCCGCCTCTCCCTGCAACGCATGAGCCATGGCACGCAGGGCCTTTGCGGTCTCGGTGCTTCCGTAAAACGACGCCTCTACATAGGAGATGCCGTATTTTTTTTCCATTCCCCGGGCCACGTTGATCAAAGCGCGGCTGCAGACCACCACATTCAGCTTCGCCTGGTGCGCCCAGGTAATTTCCTCGAAGGTCGCGTTCCCGGTGATCCGCGAGAGAATCCTGATTCCTGCTTTGGCGAACAGCGACTCCACGATCCAGAGGTCGCCGGCGATGTTGTATTCTCCGATCAGGTTGATATCGGTATGCGTCATGACCGGCGGCTCGCCGGTTCCAATCACGTGTTCGAGAAGAACTTCGCCTGCGATCCGGTTCCCGAGGTTCTTCGGACCGACAAAGCCAGGTGCATTTACCGGGATGACGCGTATGTCGAGCTCGCTCGCCGCCCGCCTGCAAACCGCGTCGATGTCCTCTCCGGTAAGCCCGCTCACACAGGTAGAGTACACGAAAATTGCCTTGGGTTTTACCGCTTCAAAAACCTTCGCGATGGCATCAGCGAGCTTCCTCTGCGCGCCGTAGATGATGTCGATCTCGCCCATGTCCGTGGTAAAGCCCATGGTGTGAAGGTCACCCTTGGATGACAGCGTTCCCCTGCCTTCCCATGAATTACCGCAGCAAGCTATCGGGCCGTGTACGATGTGCGCGGTGTCAGCAATGGGCTGCAGCACGATCATTGCCCCATCGAATGCGCAGGACTCCCCGCCCCGTGCCCGGCAGACTTTATGCCTGTCGTCCGTCAAACAACCGTCCTTTGTCATTCTGTTGAGTACAGAGCTCATGCAACGTTCTCCATCCGAGGCAATTAAGCCACCCCTTCCCGGGGAGCGAGGTGATACTACCGAATCACGTCAAAACTCGCGGAGCCGGCGGTTTTCCTGTCCAACTCGTCAAGGGTCGTATTCACCAGCATGGTCACGAGATTAATGACACCCTGATACCCGATGATCGGCTGACGGTGGAGGTGGTGCCGGTCGAATAGCGGGAACCCGATGCGGATCAACGGCGTTCCGGTGTCCTGCGTCAGAAACTTCGCGTATGAATTCCCAATCAGCAGGTCAACAGGATCCGTGAACAGGAGCGACCGCAGGTGCCACATGTCCTTTCCCGCATAGACCTTCCCGTTTGCGCCGAAGGGGCTCGATGCAAGAAGATCGATTGCCTCGGCTTCAAAGTTTTTGTCTCCGTTCGTGCAAACCACGTGCACCGGCTCGCCGCCCATTTCCATGATAAGGCTCATCATGCCGAGCAAGATGTCCGGATCGCCGACAAGGGCAAATCGCTTGCCGTGGACGTACGGATGCGAATCCACCATGGCATCCACTGCACGGCCGCGTTCCGCATCAATCGATGCCGGGATCGGCTTTCCGGCAAGTTTTGAGATCTCCTGGAAGAACGCATCGGTGTTCTTTATGCCGATTGGCGAACATGTCAGGACCTTCTGGTTCCAGTCCTTCTGGATCTGATCCAGCGACTTAACCGTTGAGTATTTCTGCAGCGCAACGGTTGCGGTGGCGTTCACCGCATCCATCGCGTCGACCAGCGGAGTCCCGCCCGGGTAAAGCTTGTATTCGCCCGTGTTCGGCGAATCAAAGGTGTCGCTCACATCCGCGAGCAGGGTGTACTCAATGCCCATCATGGCCATAAGCCGCTTGATCTCATGGTAGTTGCCAGTGTAGGTATCGAAGCCCGGGATGATGTTGATCTTCCCGTTCGATTCGCCCTTCCTGCCCGCTGAAAGGGTCTTCAGGATGCCCTTCATCATATTGTCGTAGCCGACGATGTGGGATCCCACAAAGCTCGGCGTATGTGCGAAAGGAACGGGCAGGTCCCCAGGGATAACGCCTTTCTCCTTTGCGGTCTTGATATACGCATTCAGGTCGTCGCCAATGACCTCGGCCATGCAGGTGGTCGAGACGGAGATCATCATCGGTTTATACAGGGCGTAGGCGTTCTCCAGCCCTTCCAGCATATTATTCAAGCCGCCGAAAACAGCGGCATCCTCTGTCATAGACGTTGAGACCGCGGCGAAAGGTTCTTTGAAATGACGGCTGAGATGGCTGCGGAAGTACGCGACGCACCCCTGGGCGCCCTGCACGAAAGGCAGGGAACCGGCGAAGCCGGAGGCGCAGAACACCGCGCCCAGCGGCTGGCATGCTTTTGCGGGATTGATCTTGATGTGCTCCCGCTGGAAATTAAGGTCTTTGTACTCCTCTGTCTTGGTCCATTCGGCCACCTCCTGCACCTTCTCCGCGGGCCATCGGTTCTCGAATTCTTTCTTCCGCTCGAACTGCTCCTGGTAGTCTTTCTGCCTGAACAGCTCGCTATGGTCTCTGACTTTCATGGTATCCTCCAAACTTGGTTAACCGCAAGCAGCCCAAAACGCTTGAACTGTTTGAACCGCTCGGATTGCTACTTCTTTCTCCTTATCAAGCTCCACGTGGGGCTGTTTACCGTCATGTCCATGTCCCGGGCGAAGACCGGAAATCCGTCGAATCCATGGTAGGGGCCTGAGTAGTCCCAGGAGTGCATCTGCCGGAAAGGCACTCCCATCTTGTGGTAGGAATACTTCTCCTTGATGCCGGATCCGACCATGTCGGGCCTGAGCCTCCTCGTGAATTCTTCAAGCTCATACAGGGTCGCATCATCCATGATTACCGCCCCCTCCTTCATCTCGGGATAGGTGCGCTTATAGTCATCACTATGGCCAAATTCGTATCCGGAGGCGACCACTTCCATGCCCAGATCCTCATAAGCTCCGATGGTGTGGCGCGGGCGAAGCCCCCCCACATAAAGCATCACCTTCTTGCCTTCGAGCTTGGGACGGAATTGATCCACCACCTTATCCATAAGCGGCTTGTATTTTGCGATGATCTCTTCGGCGTTCTTCTGTATCTTTTCATCGAACTTAGCTGCGATCTTCCTGATGCTTTCGTAGATCTTGGTCGGACCGAAGAAGTTGAACTCCATCCACGGGATGCCGTAGGTCTCTTCCATGTGGCGGCAAATATAATTCATCGAACGGTAACAATGGATCAGGTTCAGCTTGGCCTTAGTCGCAATACCGATTTCGTTGATGGTGGCATCGCCGGTGTACTGGGCAATTACGCGCAATCCCATCTCCTCCAGAATTTTTCTCGATGCCCAAGCATCACCGCCGATGTTATAGTCTCCTATCAGGTTTACATCATATGGTGTTGATTTCTTGAGCTCACCTTTGCCGAGCACATAGTCCCGAATCGTATCATTCGCGATATGATGGCCGAGTGACTGGGACACTCCGCGGAAACCCTCACAGCGTACCGGAACGATAGGAATTCCGATTTCCTTCGATACGCGCTTTGAGACTGCCTCGATGTCGTCGCCGATCAGACCCACGGGGCACTCGGACAGGATGCCGATGCCGCGCCCAAGCGGGAAGAGGCCATGCAGTTCCTTGAGGGCCGCCTCAAGCCCCTTGTCGCCGCCATAGACGATGTTCTTTTCCTGGAAATCCGTGGTGATGTGCATGGTGCCGAAGGTGTCGATGCCAGTTTGGCCGTTGTAGTAGTTTCGGCGCGACCACCAAGAGTACTGGCCGCAACCAATCGGCCCATGGCTGATGGTGATCTGATCCTTTACCGGCCCCCAGACCACGCCCTTGGCTCCGGCATATGCGCATCCGCGCACGGTCATGACGCCTGGCCGTGACTTGATATTCGACTTCACCTGACAGGTGCTGCATTGACCCGTCGGGTCGTTGGCCGCCAGATGCTTGGCCCTGTCTTTTTTCGACTTCTCTGGGTACGCCTCCAGGACCTCCTGGATCATTTTCTGGGTGTCTTTTATTTTCGTGCTCACGGGTTTCGCATCCGTTGCTTCTTTATCTTTCACATCAACGCTCATGGGGCCTCCTACAATGCTATCTGCACCGCTTAACGTTTCGGCTGTTTAAACCAATTATCACGCAACTGCTTCTTCCTTCTCCATGATCCCGTAGTCCATCAAGAGCTTTTCTAGTTCGTCCATCGTAATTGGGGTGGGGATTACGAAGCTCTTGTTTTCGGCAATCTTTTTGGCAAGCGCCCGGTACTCGTCGGCTTGTGGATGGTTGGGGGCATAATCGATTACCGTTTTTCTCCTGAGTTCAGCTCGCTGCACCTCGTTGTCACGCGGGACAAAGTGAATCATCTGAGTGCCGAGCTTCGTGGCCAGCTCGGAAATAAGCTCGAATTCCTTATCAGTCTTCCTGCTGTTGCAGATAAGGCCTCCGAGGCGCACGCCGCCGCTCTGGGCATACTTCAGGATGCCGCGGGAAATATTGTTCGCCGCGTACATCGCCATCATCTCACCAGACGTCACGATGTATATCTCCTTCGCCTTGCCTTCCCGGATAGGCATGGCAAACCCGCCGCACACTACGTCACCGAGCACATCGTAGAACACAAAATCCGTATCGTCGCCGTAAGCGCCGTTTTCTTCCAGAAAATTGATCGCGGTGATCACGCCGCGTCCTGCGCAGCCCACACCGGGCTCGGGACCACCGCTTTCCGCGCACTTGATGTTCTTGAACCCGTGGAGCAATACTTCGTCAAGTTCAAGGTCTTCCACGGTTCCTTTTTCGCGCGCCATGTCCATAACCGTATTCTGCGCCTTCCGGTTCAGAATGAGCCGCGTCGAATCCGCCTTGGGATCACAGCCGATAATCATGCACTTGTGGCCGGCCTCGGCGAGAGCCGCGACCAGGTTCTGTGTTGTTGTCGATTTTCCGATTCCGCCCTTGCCATAGATTGCTATTTGTCTCATGAGAGTTCCTCCTGTGAATAATGTTTTATATTAGCCTAGCAAGCTGCGTGCCATTACAGAAAATATCGTTTTAAAGGGTTTTTTTGAAACCAGAGAGAAGCAAAATGGATAAAATAAAAGCAGATGATTGGAATCTATACAGGAAAGTACGAGAAGAGTAAAAATCACTAGTGGTTAATCGCCCTATTATAATTGCGTGTTGATGCCCTTGATCTGGAGGTTTCTTTTAGGAGAAGCGAACTCCCTTTAACAGCGTTTAAAAAAACTAAATTATGAGATGAAACATTAAGCTTCCAGAAGATGCATTTGTTGCGAAGAGGATGGATTCGATAGCGAATGACAACGGCACAAAATGATAACTTCAAAAGGAAATGCGCAGCATAAATTTAAACCGATAATTCTTAAATTTATATCTTAACCTTCATCTTGTCTTCCTGGAGCATTGATGAATTGCTGGATGGTCACCGGTGTTTCGGAATCAATTGTTGCTATTTCTCCACAGCCGAGACGCGACGATGGGATGCAGGTAAACCCCTGCTGTGATTACATTTATGATTACATGATAAAAGATTACAAAAAGCCTGTCAATGTGCACGCTTCCGATTTTTTCGGTCCGCTGCCCGGTAAGCGAAAACCGCCCGCTATCGCCGATAGAGAGCATGGTGTAAACGCGTAAAAAGTCTTTAAATGACCGTCGGGCTTTCCACCCCAAGAGGATGAAACTGGGAGTTCACTATTAAATTTTCCATCCGAAGAGGATCATGACATCGATGCCTATATCTCCATTTCACGGAATCCACTGTCGACAAGGTACTGGTATGTTTCGTCAACATCCTTGATTGTCGGAATAAAGACAACTGTAGCATCACGACCGCGGGTAAGCAGAACACGGTAAGCATTCATTCGAAGTTGAAACGGGTTCTTGACTCTGCTCTTTTCCTTATAACTTCTCGCCTTAGCATTGGACCAATGGCCATCCTTCCGTATAAAATCTGTCCCCCAGGCCAAGAGCGCAGCATCAAGTTCTAATCCTTGGGCACCAAACTCTGTCATACAGTCTCGTAAATACCTACAAGAGTGTTCGTCAGTATCACCTTCTGGATCACTGTACCATGGTCCCTTACTTACGTTTTTAGTAGATTGAAAATCATTCATGACTCCAAAATGAACAAGATCCTTATCCTTGGATGACGCGATAATGCCATATCGTGCCTCTGGGTGCTCGCGATATCGCTCCCTGAGGTAATCCTTTGCTACATCGAGATCCCGGGTAATTCTCAGATGGTATCCAGCCTGCTCGAACTTGTCAGCGAACTTACGTAGTTCACTAGAAATCCCGTTACCAAGCAGCATAGCTACATATGTGTGTATCTCCTGGGCAAGATGAAATCTTAATTCTACATCGAGATTGAGTGCGCTTTTTTTCTCATTAATAACGCTAGTCCCTTGGAATATCTTTGACACTTCGTCGGGATAGTGAATTCGCCATTGATGAGGATTTCGCGCTTTTTCTACAGCGTGCCGCCATTGGACCATCCCTGCTTCTTCTCCTATGTGAATTTCCTGACCACTGCCGATGAGACCTATCACTACACACCATTCAGGAATACGCTCTGCAAACTCAATAAAGTGCTCTGGCTCCGACTTACCACCAATAAACCCCAGCGTATGACCATGCTTCTCTCTAACCTGATCGGCATCGAAAGCACGCTGCGCCTCATCATAAACTAACACATGTTCGGGAGGTACAAGCTCTGGCTTTGCAGAATAACGCCTAACATAATCCAAAACGCCACGCACAAAGGTACGTCCTCCACCACCAGCACTTTTTAATTCGTATTGCAGTACTTCTACAAGTGGCCCATTCCCTGAAAGGAATACAGCCGGAGCTGTCGGTTTACCATTTGCTCTGGGAACAGCAAGGTCATCTAAGAAATGGGCATGTACAACTTGGAGACCTACCAATGTCTTACCTGCTCCTGGAACACCGGTAACTAGAACAAGATGTCTTGTTTTTGTTTTAGCAGCTTCGTGTATAATTCGAGTAATTTCATTAAGAGTGGGCTCCGTTGCTGCTCGAGCACGATGAATTGCTCGGATGGATCCTGATCGCATAAGTTCCCTCGCAGCTTGTACAAGGGTGGGGAGCGGTCGATAGGCTTCTGCTGAGAGAAAAGAATGAATTGGAACTGGTGCAGCTACTGCTGGCCGATCATTTCGCTCGATAAAATCATCGAGTACATCGGGCCCTAGAACGTGGACTCCTGAAATTTCCCCATGATATCCACTCGCACGAGTTGGCATGAGTACTACATGCACAGGTAGGTCTGCACAATCACGATGATAACAGCGGAGATCCCGACCATAGGCGGCAGCCTGGTCTATATCAGCCTGCGATGGTCGTTCTTTGCCTTTCAGTTCGATTATTACCACGGCCCCGCTAATGAGGAATATAACATCCATTCGCCGTGATTCCATCGGTAGTTCATATTCCAAGACTGTTTCATAGTGAGAGGCGTAAACGTTTTGTTTAAGTATTTCAGCTACTTCGTACTGTAACTGAGGAATAGATTGGTCCCAAGCCGTGATCTGCTGATGACTTGCGTCAGGGATGAACGATTGCAACTGTTCTCGAATCTCCCTAGCATTACTATTTTCAAACGTAGGGAAATCCGATTCCCAGCCGTAACGTGCAGAATTTTCACCCATAGATCAAACCTTACACTTTTACCATTCACACTACCACTTCCAGCCCGCTTTCCGTGCTGCGATAACAATTCGAGCACAAGCCTCGGCGTCAGAGATCGCTTTATGGTGTCGAAGAGGAATTTTGAGATACTCACAGACATCCGGGAGCTTAGTGGGATAAACCTTCCAGACGGTGCGTGCTAATTTTACTGTGCATATGAAAGGTTGTGAAGGCTGCTTTATATGAAATTTAAGACAACAGGACTCTAATACCCTCCTGTCAAAAGACGCATTATGGGCTGCCAGAAAACTAGCTTCTGAAATTCTGCTGTGTAGCGTTGGCCATAACTCTGTAAATGTTGGAGCATCGCAGACATCTTCCCAAGTTAGACCATGAATATGTGTGAAGGCAAAATGCTTATTTGGCGGTCGGATCAAATGCTGCTCTCGATGGACGATGCTGCTTCCCTTTACAATGACGAGCCCTACTGCACAGGCGCTATCCGAACTATAGTTTGCAGTCTCAAAGTCGATAGCGGCAAATTTTGTCATGGCCATTGTTATTTCCCCTTTTCAGTAACTCCTCTGATTCGATAGACAGTGCTAAGTCCTTCGGATTATAGTTCTGTGCTCAGTTAAGTGAATTATGTAAGGTGAGAATTTATTTCTGAGATGGTACTAAATCATTTTTGTCATACGTTATTTATCCGATACTTTTCTTTGCAAACTTTTCCAAGATCACTGCACTCGGATGATTTGCCAGTGAAACCAGATTATTAACGAGTGCAATAGGAACTAATGCACTATCATACATGTCACACCTCAATTTCTTAATGTTTAATAATATTGGTTCTACATTAATTAAGTCTTCCTTCTTAGGAAAAGATAAGACCTCTTTTGTGGGTATTGTAACAACATAAACTCTGTCTTCATTTGTTTTATAGATTATTTTGTTCCCATAGTATGTTGTCCTTCCATATGGGTTAGTTGGATCAGCCTTACCTGGCAAAATATATTTGTAGATATATACGTTATCGAGAATTAACACTGAATCATCGTCAAGTTTCCTCGCAATTTCATCAGCGTGTTCTACGAAGGCACCGCTTTTTTCCAATCCAGCCAAAAATAGGTTTTGATTTTTTGTTAAATATTGCACTAGCCGCCTCATTGGCATATGCATATTTGCAGTTTGTCCAAAAAATGCTAAGGGACCATCTTTAATGAATAGAATTTCTGAAAGTAGTGATGGTTTTGTTCTTAATACCACACGGATTAAGTGTATAAGGATCATCTGCTCAAGGAGATTTGTAAGGTAGCCTAATACACCTCCTGCACCTATCTCATTATCTATTGCTTCATGCAATCTGAAGACATCTGTCAGGTATATGTCGCCATTACAATATTGACACTTACAGATGAATTCCTTATTTACATCTTTTTTATTTATTTCGATGCTCGGCTTTTCACATATTGGACATCGCGCTAAGGTCCAAGATTCAATACCACCGTCATATTCTTCATATAAAAACCATAACAAAGTTTCAATGAATCTGTCTTTGTCAACACTTCTCATGAAAAAATCATAAATAGTTTTTCTTATAGTATTTATAAGCGTCGTACTATCTTTTAAGGTTATATTTTTCGTAGGCACTGCAAGTTTAAACCGTTGTATTTCTTTCAACTTTGCAATGTCCTCTGGCTCAATAAATGGCTTACACGTTATTTCATCTAAATCCGAAACGCTAAATATTAATGCACCAAATTGAAAAAAAGCCAACATCGCCGATGGAAATTCTTTTTTAACTGGTATCTCAGTGTATCCTCCATCTATTGCTATAATGAATTTGATAGGGTTTTGTTGTTCCTCAAGTTTGAATAGGTTAATTTTTGACATATCAACTTGATCAGCATATTTAGGCAAAACACACTTGCTGAGGTATTCAGAAACCTCAGCATCTTTAATTATATACCCATGTGCAGCCTTGCTAGCTTGTTCCATGGGCCTTCTCCCATGTTTACTTATATAACCCATCCTTAGCCCTCTTTAACTGTAAATCTGTCAATCTGGACTGGAACAACAAAGGGATTTGAGTATGTTTTCAATCTCACGAATCCCTTATCACTGCCGGCACTAAACCTGATCAAACTTTCGGCAAAGTCTCCAAAATCGTAGTATTTCTCTAATTCTTTGATTTCATCCTCATTGTTTAAATGAGCAATGAACCAATTCTGAGTATTTTTCAAAATATTTGAGCTAATTGAACTGACCTCCTGAGTTGCATAAACAAGCCCCAAATTTAATTTGGCACCTTCTTTGGCAATTCTATTGTAGATTTGACTCAAATCTTTATCCTCTTTCTTCGGAAACAAATTATGAGCTTCCTCAAAGTAGAACTGAAGGAAATTATTAGGATTGTTGTTCACAAACCTATCCATTGCATCTGCAAATATAGATGTACATATCCTCTCCGAATACAATCTTTGAATTTCGACTTCCCCTTGAGATAAATCAATAATTACGATTTCCCCCTGTCGCAACTGCTTTTTTATGTTTACCTCAAAAGATTCGTCGGATTTGTCTGTATGCAATTTAATAAGAGGTCTTAGCTTCAAATAACCGCTGACAAGAGCGCTTGATCCCGGTTCTTTGTGTCGAGATAACATACCGAGCAAAGCCATCAATTCTTCATCTGCCCATTCTTTCCCCCTTTCTTTCCTATATTTCTCAAATACGTCCCATTTCTTATAATTTGCCCATACACTTGTAAACCATATGGTTGCTTCCTCTAAAGTGATGCCCTTCGACGGGTCCAAGGGGTCTTTCTCTCTAACTAAATTATTTATTTCTTTCTTTCCGTCAAACTTTACCTTGAACCCTTTGGGTATTGTAAAACCAGCTTTGTATAAACAGCATAGATAAGCCGCAACCTTTCTGTCATATCTAGTCTTGACTGATTCATCATCGTCATAGTCTTCGGGCTTTTCCAGACTAATTGCTAAAAAGCTGTTTATATAATCTGAAGATTCTTTTATTTGTTTAAAATGACTTGTGATTAAATTGAAACCGCTCTGAATTTCGCGATAAAAATTAACACGCATTATTTCAAAACCTTCTTTATCTAAAACGCTATATCTGATCGTATCTTCTTTGTATAGTTCAAAAATTGCCGTTCCTTCATCCTGCAAATTTGCATTAGCATATTCGCCATTGATATCAAATATTATTTGACCGACTGGATATTTTGGAATACCGCTATTGTCGAATGGGTCTAAAACGTTTTCAATCTTTATAACCTTATCAGCTAGTTTGCCCTTAGCTTTTCTACTAATATCAACGGTCGCCTGTATAATTTTTTTAACACTATTAGATTTTCCCGTCCGCGTCATCCCGAATAAGGCTGTTCTTTTTCCCAAAAAGTCTTTCGCATTTACATAAACAGGAACTTCTTCTGAATACTCCTGGAATCTTGAACTCGAACTATACCGAACTTTGCCAATCTTGATATCTTTCTCTGCTCCAATTGCACCGTCACCTTCTGTTAGATTTGCAACCACCTCGAGCACTTTTCCAGTTGGCTTATACACACTATAATTGTGCGCGCTATAGAAATTCTCTACATCAGCACCGAAAACTTTTTTGTTATCACCGTTTTTATAAAACGTTCCAAGGATACGACATTCAAGACCAGAAAAACTGAAGAAATATCTCGTGAAATCATCAAGCTGGCTTTCTTTCCCAGATGTTTTTAGATCATCTTTGTAATATTCAATCATTGAGCTTATTACTTCATTATCCGTAGGCAATTTCGATGGTTTCAGTCCTCTTAAAAGCAATGCCTCCGAAACCCCTTCCTCATTTTCGTAAAACGCTAGCAAAAACGTTCCTTGTGGAATGCCACCCACCTTCTTTTTCCAAGCGTCTGCAATTAAAAGATAAGCTTTATCATAGTCAAGATAATATGGCCTTCCCACAAACAAGTCCTTATTTTTCGCTTCTGTAAAAATATCTACAGATGCAAGTTTTGCTATTAAACTCGTTATACTCATGATCCCTCCCTATTTCTTCCTTTTGATCACGCAGCTCAAAGACGGGTCGTCGAATCTAATAAGCGCTTGTGCTACATACCCCTTCTTTTGCTCAAAAGCCAGCCACCTTCTTCCTAGTTTCTCCGCGCAATAACCCGTCGTGTTACTACCAGCAAATGGATCAAGTACAAGATCATCTTTATCAGTTAAGAAGTGAATAAAGAAGGAGGCCAGTGATTCAGGCATTCGTGCAGGATGAGGTATTATATTCTTGCTTCTACATGCTTTCATAAAGTAATCATTAGACTTTGTATTCGCAATACTTAGCATATTATGAGGTAGTCGAACTTCCCTATCATCATCTATTTGTTCAAGCTCTATTACATTATGCATAATGCTTCCACGATGTTTTTTCAAAAAACCTTCTTTACCAATGCGATGTTCGGATGGTCTTTTGCCAGCATTAAAACTTTGCCTTCTCAGAAGTGTCTTCATGCTTTCGCTATACGGTCTTAGCACCTTCTTGTTGTTTGCTTTGGGATAATCAGATTTAGACATCCACCAAATATGAGTGAAGCTATCCACAGTTCTAATCCTATTGACGGTAACCCACTGAGCGGGTGATGGTAGACGTGATGGATTATAACAAATGAACTCCTGGCATAATCTTAGTTTTGCTATAGGATTGTTAACGAACCTGAGCAATGATTCTAAATAGAGTAATGATTGAACCGGCCTGTCTTTAACCCAAGAATTTCCTATTTCAATGACAATAGAACCATCATCTGCAATCAGTTCAGAAAATAGTTCAGCCAAACCAGAAAACCACTTCTTGTAGGCTTCTCCATTCAAGTTGCCATAGCTTTTTTTATTATTCAAAGGAAATGGTGGCGACGTTAATAGAAGCTGCACTTTACCTGTTAATTTGTCTTTCATTTCATCTGAAAGCAACTTTATTGCATCCCCAAGATAATAACTACCTTTGCTCGTTTGAATTAATCTTTTATTGTTTGATTTTCTCTTTTTCATACAAATAAAATCGACTCGTCATTTTAAGCTTGTTACTGTCATACTATATTTTTTTACGGAATAACCTATTAAGAGAAAGAAGTCTGCAATAGACTTTCAAAATATCGCCTCGTTTCCACGTCCACAACATGAATGTAGCAACCCTTTTGCCCACGTGTCATGAGCGTGCGGTAGGTGTTTTTGATAATGGCATCAAGACGCCCCTTCATGGCCTCTGGATTCTCTCTAACGAGTGCTCTCCAACCATGAATTGACCTGTCTGTACTAGCACGTTTTTCTGGCTGTATAATGATCACATTATTTCGTGCTATAAGATCAGGGCCGATAATCACCCCAATGTAATCTAATTTCAAGCCCTGACAGGTATGTATACAGCCAACCTCGCTAACAGAATCCGGTTTGATGATCCAGGCCTGCCCGTCAGCTTCAAGATTCCAGGTCGCTTTATACTCACCTATGACTATGTCTTTAAGTTGAGGATTTTTTTTGCTTATCCAATTCCAGCAGTATCCCGCCACGACTCGTGCTTTATTTTTTTCTTTATTCTTCTCACTGATTAATTTATGTAGTTCGGTGGGGCTATTTATTATCTGGAAATCATAATCATTAACATTAAGAGTTTTATTTGCTGTTTCGCGAATTTGTAGGGTATTGTCAAGCCATGCAAGATATCCATCGGAGCCATTACAGCGGAATTGGGATTCGAGCTTGAGTTCAGCGACCTTAGCTTTCGCTTTTTTTGACCAACGCTGTATTTCTTCCTTATCACCAATGTCCTTGAGTGTGACCTTTTGGTCTTCATCGATGAAGAAGACACAGCATTTGCTCGCATCAATTATTTCCTTGATCTGGTTTTCCCCAAGGTGATTGAACATCCCTGATTTTTCATTTAACCGGTGTGCTTCATCGACGATTAAACAATCATAAATATTAGCTTCAACAGCATGAAATCCACCTGAACCGCTAAACATATTTGAGATATGCGATTTCTTAAAAGAACTGGTGAGCTTGGCTTCGTAAACCAATCGAGGCGCTGAATTGCGCGTCACATACTGAGCGACCATCTCACGCTTTGTTAATTCAACTAGCAGATTGATCGCTACAACTGATTTTCCCGTACCCGGACCGCCCTCAACGATCAGCACGGATTTATTTCCTGTTAAAGATTGCATCGCACTCTTAATAGCCTCTTCGAAGACAACTTTTTGATCGTCAATCATGACAAATTCACTGTTGCCTTTGAGCATGGAGGCAAGATGATCAGCAAGATTCTTCGATGGCTTTATCTTGCCATGATCAATCCGATACATAATCTGATCTTTATCGCCGTATTTAACGTATGCTTTAATAAAAGCTTGAAGTTTAACTGCATCGCACTTCAGAAATACAGGAGCTTTTTGCACATATTGACTGTAGAACTTGTTGGTTATGACATCGTCTGGTTCGTAATTATGAAGGTATGCGCATGGATGAAGCTGGATATGCTCTTCCTGTACAGTTTGATTGAAGTCTTCTAGGAGACATTTATATGACCATACTTGGTATGACGGATGTGGGGTAGGCTTGTCTCCATGCCGGAAACGAGTTATGACGATCGCGTCCTGCTTTGTTAGGATGGCGTGCTCCCACTGCTTGAGTTCTATAAGAATGGCTGTTTCTCGAGCTTTGGCATCTTTTCCGGTCAGAATAAAGTCTATTCGCTTAGAAGTCTGAGGAAGATGATATTCAATCGCAACACCTGCATCATGGGGGATGTCGTGGTCCGATAGAACGCGATCCATGTAAAGAAGTGAGTTCATCCAAGAATCGATTTCTGATTTTCCCGTACTCCTCCCTGTTACAGATTTATAGACGTCATAAATGATATTTCCTATATCATTTGTCATAACGTCTTGCTGGAATTTTCCCTTGGTTGAGGAATAAACAATCACAAGCATCTCCAACTAAGATGTTATCTACTACATATCTAACGTTGACTCTCCCTACATGCGATCTGACCTTAATTAAGTACATTCTTAACGTAATTGGGCGCGATGGGTTTTAGGTTTCATCTGGGGAAGTCTTAATACGGGCAAAGTTAACTCAACCCAGCATTTCATTTATAGTTCTATATATTTCTTGCTAGACCCCTTTGACTTCTCAATGGGATATTTTGCTTTATTCTTCTTGATTTTCTGTGCAACTTCCGTCAAAAGATCGATCTTATATTCCACGCACATGTACGTGAGAAAGATAAAGATGTCGGCAACTTCTTCTTTTACTTTTTTGAGTTCTACTGAGGAGAGCTTGCGGGACTGCTTGGTAGTTTTCCAGAGAAAAATTTCAAGCAGTTCCCCTGCTTCGATGGATAGGGCTTCGGCGAGATTTTTTGGATCGTGGAACTGAGCCCAATCGCGCTCGTTCCGGAATACAATAATCTTTTCCTGAATAGATTCCAAGTCAGCCATGATACTCCAACGAATCATATCGACTCAATTAATTGAATAATTTAGAACTTTACTATAGATCGTTAGAAATGTCCAGTCCTGTACAATAAAGATTAGACTCTGGGCTCACACCCCAGTTGTTGATTAATAACATGTCAGAGATGACTAACTTATTAGCTCTGTATAGTATTTCTGATTTTCAAGGAGAAAAAAATATTTCAACATATCTCTCATTTTCTTTTCAAGAATATCGCTATGAACTGAATAGTCTGAATCGTAAAACTTACTCCCGTAAACCTCCTTGGCTTGTTTTAAGGCGAACTTTACCCAATTATAATTGAACTCATCCTTTATCCCATACATAGGCATCTTCTGGAATATGACATTCTTTTTCTTCCAGTCTGTAGTGAATTGTTCATAGAGTGTCCGGAACTCATTTGCCCACACATCTGGGTGATAGGCTGGAGTGTCAGGATCTGACAGTATGGTCATCATGGATCGATTGGATCTTCCCTCTTCTAACAGCAATGACTCGCTAATTCCAAAACCTGCGATTATTGTGGGCCTTAGGTTGTTAGTTTTGATTTTCTTTAGGTTCATATAAGCTTTTAAATTTGCATGGAACATCTCTTGAGATGATTGAGACAACAGGGAGAACTCTGCTGGATTCGTACCTTTAATTGAAACTTCAATTGCTATTTTCAAGCGTGGATTGATCTCAGAAAGCTTATTTAAATAGTGCTCGATCAACTTATTATCACTTTGTCCCAAATAGATTCCGTTAGTCTGTATTACAATCCCGTGATTAAAAAATCGAGTGTCGGTCTTTGCAAGCTGTTCAATAAAGACGAATAAATAGTTTACGTGTTCTTCATTTAACAGTGGTTCTCCACCAAGGATTCTAACCCAGTTGTAGGACTTTCTACCCTTGGGAATATTATTATAGTCCTCAATCAGTCGTGCTAGTGGCACATCGTTTGTTACTCTTCTGCTATTGAGATATTTGCCTGGCCATGAATAACCAGAAGCAAAACATGCGCCGCACCGCAAGTTGCAGCCTGCAAATCGTAAAGATATTTCATATGGAGGATTTCCACATTTCTGGATTGCAACGGTTTTATCTTGCTTTTTGCTTGAGTCACAAACACTTTTTTGTAGTGTCAAATAAACGGACATTTGCCAGATTCCTTACGGCGATACGCATCACAGCGCTCTGGTAGATCCTCGAAATGGGTTATAAGCTGTCAGCTTACATTCACAGCGCACAGGTGGTTGATGCCATATGGTGGATACTTTTACTGTGGCTCTTTTTCTAAATGTTTACATTAAATAGTCTAAGTTTTTATTAAAAAAGCATTTTGTATCTCTATAGAAATCTTCGTGAAATCAGCAACCTGCATATACAAGTCGATGCTTTTGCTTGCCATCAGGCGACAACTGCAAGGTATCTTTATGTATAGGCTTTTCTAGAATACTTTAATATGAATATATGCTCCATTCAACGCAATGTCAATATGGAGGCTTATGAATGTAGTGCCAAAGTAGAAATGTCCTATCATGCCAATATAGAAATGTCCTAGTCTTGCTCATTAAAAGCGCCTCCAGCAGCGGTCGAAATGTACTTGTTTAGCGTCTCATGGCAATTAAGCAGTATTCCAGCTGCTTTTATGTCGTTTATGAGACGTAGGCCCTTTGCAGGTGCATTAATGCGGGGATCCACGACTTTTGAACAATTGCATTAGAAGCTGAAGATAGGACATTTCTATTTTGGTATTACATATGGAGGCTTATGAATTAACACTAACGTCAACCCAATAAGAATAATGCTACAGAGATAATTCAAGAAAATCAGATTTTCTGACCTCGAAGGAAGACATCCCAAAAATATGTGCTAAAAGAGCGATTTTATTTGATATTTATTATTTTTTAACTCATAATAATAAATGTAAATTTACCTGACTTAATGGCAAAACATTGAAAATGTTCATATAGAGAACTTTATGAAATGATATTAATACCGGTTAAGTATCATACAAGAAACTATCCCCCCCATATAAATCCAAAAATTGATGAGATTGCCGCACATCTCGATGTGTCAAAAATATCAGTTACACGTAATTTTTCTCTTCATACAGAATACTCATATGGTAAAAGAGAACTGAACTCGGAACTATTAAAAGCATTCCCCGGACTTAAAAATGCACATAAAGAAGGGGTACCACAATTGTGGTATACGGAACACTGGGCTATAGAGTTTGCTGATTTTATTAAGTTACTATGCAATGGTAAAAAGCCCACGATCATCGAAATTCATCCCCCTTTCTCTGACTATATAAATAATATTGATCATTTTTTAATAATTTATCAAAAATTTGAAGAATCAATTTTATCATATTCACCAATGACAAAGATACTTATCGAAAACAGATCTGGCAGTATCTATAAAGGCGGAAAGTTTCTAGTATCACGAGGCCAAGATCTCCGAAACTTATGTGACAACATATCTGCTAAAAATTTAAAATTACGAATTGCATTGGACATCCCTCAACTCCTTACGGCTTATGGCGGTCCCGTTGGCTTAGAACCAGAAGCTCTTTCCAATATACTAAAAAGACAAAATATTCTGCAATCAATGACCGATTGTATACACTTATGGGGGAAGAAAAGAAATGAATCGGGTCGAATAATTTCACATTCAGGAGATTTGAATACTTATTTTGAAAATCAAAAAAAGAAGGAAATCTTTTTAGAATGGATAGCTAACTTCTTGCAGGATAACCAATCTAGATACTTTGTGCCAGAAGTCAATAGCTCTGATGCTGATTTAAATTCAATAATAAATGATTTAGAAAGAAAAGAGGTCAAGTTTGCCTAACAAAGTGTTGTCCCCTCGTCCGGTTAAGCGATATTTAATATACCGATCTCGATTGCTGGAAGTTCAGTCTCAATTCTGAGAATCGGGCTTTCTTCCCCATTGTAATATACGGTCCAGGCAGGCGCTTTCCCGTCCCTTTTTTTACCATTTTTATCTTTTTTCCCCTTGTTCCAAACTGAAACGACCCATCGGCCATGTTCCGAAAGGAACTTTCTCTTGAGCTTCATCTCAAACCTAATCATGCGATCATGTATGGGATTGAGGACAATATTTACCTTTTTGGGGATAGTTGCCCTTAGGGCAAAACTATCGATTACTCTTCCATCACTTGATGAGTATTTGACACCATTAGTCTCGCCACAGAGCAAAACACAGCTATTCCCCAGAATTCTTCTAGGCATTTCATTCTGGACGAAATCCTCAATGTCCTTCTGATCCATAGCCGTTATCGTGCCGAATTTCTGTGTTAACTCGTACTCGCTCCAACCTCGCTGTGTCATATGGTAAGTCACAAATCGCTCGGCTTGTCTTTCATCTCCATCATGATATTCTTCAAGAAAAACTGCTTTAATATGTTTGAGGTTCTTCAAATAATTAGAAACGATGAGATCATTACGTGGAATTATACTAAATAGAGAAAAAAGAACGGCGTCACATCCTTTATCATCGAGCACTTCCAATACAGCAGGTAATGCTTCGCTGAAGTCCCTGTATCCGTTTCTATATGTATGCCCATAATCTCGGGAGACAATTCCGAGATTAGTAATTTCTAGGTTCGGGGTGATATCTGTTTCCCCGTCTTTTATCTGCTTGGTGCTACCTCCACTTTTTGTCAACATTGATCGCCTCTACTGTTTAAATCAATTCCCATGGGGAAAGGCTAAAAATGCGATTCCTGTTATAAAGGGCTATTCTTTAAAATGGCTCTCTTTAGTTTTGCCATCATTTCACCATTACCTCTGCTTCCTTTTAAAGGATCGTAGACGACTTTGTGTCGGAATAATATTTTAAGCCGATCTATATACTCTTTGCCTCCAATAGCCACTATTCTGTCATAATGATCAAGATTATTTTGTCTGATCTGTTGTTCGAGATCGTCAATCGAAATCGGAAGAGTTGATATCTTCTTAAATGTGATATTGTAATTTGTAGGTATTTCAAAATCCGGCTTTATGAAACCATACTTTGCCGATAAAATTCTGTAATGGTGAGGATAATACTTCTCGGCGTATTCAATACCCTTCTTTGACAGGCCTCCTGTATAAACATTCCTTGCCTGAGTAGGTCCCACTTTAGGATATTTATCCCATATCTTCTTTTTACCGCAAGAAACAATGCACAATGTTGTCATGTGTCCAATTCCACATATCTGTTCTTTATATCGATCCTGCCGTCGACACAGAATCTTCTCACTTCGCAAGTGTGAGATTTAGAACAGTCGCCTTTCAAGCTAGTTCTTTCCGTACAGCCGTATTTCGAAAGGTGCCATAAAGGTTCATCCACATCGAGAGCGATCATGGATCTGTTCTCTACGGATAATCCGTCTACGCTTTTGAACCAGGCCTCTCTTACATGGTCAAATATCAAGTCCAAACTGCCTTTGAATTCTCCTCTTACCACTCCTGTGGCTAGTGTGGCTCTTGCTACATGAATATCTACCGGTATTGGAACTTTGTCCAGATCCCTAAGCCTTGTGATTCGTGCATTATCTCTCAACATCCTTAGCCAGAGAGGACCGATCTTATTGCCTCTGAGATAGGGATAATCGGGAACAGGCTTATTATTGTTAAAATGAGTATCTTCTTTCAAGTGACCCAAAACCTTGATGGCATCCCAGTTACAGCTTTCGATGAAGTTGAGGGGATTGTTTCCCCATTTTTTATGAAAAGTAATGCCTACCGTTCTCCAGATGGAGGCATCCTTTTTCTTTTTTTTTGAAAGCTTATGCCTCTGCATATCCGCAATGACCTTAGCATAGTAAGTTTCTGAAAGTTTCTTAGGATCGAAAAGATATCTTGTTTCCCTATCCTCAAAAGTCTTTCTAGCGCTATCCCACAAAGCATTCGCATCCCTCTGATAGTCGATTGATACCGATAGAGTGAGAAAAAGGACGTGTTCAAGTGATCCTCGAGTAACTCCAACAGGTGGCTTGTCCTCTGGCATCTCCGTCCTCCCGTGAATTCCCGTGGTCGAGAACAGCTTGCATAGCAAGCCTGCGAGCTGATTGCCTCTCTCTATGTCCAAATAAATAGACATCTCATGTCGCTCCTATCTGAGTAAAGAGTCCTTATTTGACAGTAAAAGAATACAATGTCATAAAAATCCAATTGTCAATATTCAATCTTTATAATAAGTAGAGAACTGTACGAAAAAATTAAAACCAACTATGGTAATGTCGCCCGTTGGGCGGTATGGGAAGAGCCAGGAGCAAAAATCCAAAGTCAAATATGGGCCATCTAAATATTTTTGACCTTCAAAAAAACCCTTCATTACTTGAAACATTAAACAATAATGTTGTAAATGATAGGCTTAAACATCTCCAGGCCAGTAGAACCTACAGAGCCATTCAAAATTTTCATGACTTAAGCCCACGCGCAAATGACTTTAAAATTCATTATGCATTTAACAACGTAGTAATATCCTGTTATTGGTCGTTCAGGATCCATCGCTCCTTATAGGGACTTTTCGAATGCTTTTGTCCCATTGCCGTTAATGCCTCGTATAGTTTTTTCTTTGGTATCAATTTAAAATCCTTTTTATCAGCTTTATTATCGCATCGTTGTCAGTCATTTTGTAGAATCTTGGATTTGCACCTGATGAATGCTGAATGGGAAAAACATAAAAGCCAATATTTATCTTTTGTATAAAATGATGAGGGATCTCCCGCCTTTCAATTATGGTATAAATATGCTCAGAAAGCGAGGCAGGATAGTCAGTTTCATTAAGAATGTATTTATAGAAGTTATCCCTACTCGCTTGCCCCATTAACATCACTATCCTGGGCTTAATAATACTTATTTCTTTTAATAAAAAGCCCTGATTAATGCAGGTATATATTTCTTCTTTCAATGGCTTTCTATCACCACTGCCTCTTCTCGATTTACCCGGATAGCAAAGTACTATGTCACTGCTATAGATTGTCTTATAGCACATTAAAGATTTACGAATTGTACCCCGCTTCACAATTAAATCTTCTGTCGGATATATTGTACTTCCAAGTTTATTTAAAAATTTTTCAAGATTTGCACCTGTACTGCCAAGCATACCCTTAACATTATAAAAGTTAATGCCACTCTTTCTCAAATGGTTTTCAGCCAAGGACTGCATAATAATAAAAATATCACTATTTATGTTAAGGCCTTGTGTTAGCCTTAAAGCCTTTTCTCTGTCCATGTTTGGACAAACATGACACTCATTCACTGCCCTATACAAATTGTTCAATTCTTGGATTTTACTCATATCATTTTAAATATTCTCAATAGATTCATTAAAAATTAATATAGGATAAGTAATCAACAATTATTACTTTCATCGGTCATTGAGCTATCTGCTGTCGAATCTCGCAATTACATTACAGGTTTATGAAAATATCCAGATTCGAGAGAGCGTAGGGAACAGTAAATTGCGCTTCCAAGAAAGCTATACATTATATAGCAGATGCTTCGAAAGAAATCACGATGACAGTCTGATCGAGTAGTATCCTTAGTATATAAGTTAGCTTATCAATAGCTGCGACTTGAATTCCTCTCTCTCGTCATCATTCGTAAATAACTCAAAATACTGCATCTGCTTTCTCTTGCCACCCTTTCCTGTCTTCGCATAGGAGCGATAGGAAGAACAAGAAAACCGCGCATCACAGTGACGGCAGGTCAAGACGGCAAAAGGCTGCTTGGCTTTTTTTGAATTTTCATGCAATTTCCGCAGTGGCGGCGGGGCAAATTTACTTTCTTCAATTTCATCAACGACTTCACCAAATGATTTAACAACAGATTCAATATGTTTCTGATCATAGGGAATATCGATTACTGGATTCCATGCCTTGAGCGCTTTCTCAAGTTCTTCCTCGTTTCCATTCCGTATCGCCGCAGCCACAGACTCGGGATAGAAAGTTGATATGACGGATGTTCCGTCCAAGTCGTTGTTTCTTAATACTGTCCATATGTGGGCGTAAATACTGAGCTGCTCTCCATACAGATCGAGATTATCACGTATGTAACTCTCTTCATGAGTTTTTATGTCATACATCCTTGTGTCTTTGCCTGCCCTCACGATATCCACAACGCCTTCAATTGCAAACCTTTTGTTTTTCGGCGTCCGCTGATTAGGAAGGATCAAGTTAATCTCCGTATCAGTAACGCTATTGGCTAGATCGTACATCTTTTTAAAATAGCATTTAACATGGTTCCAGGCGAGCATTTTCATATCCTCCGTTAGGGCATGCCCGCTTTCCATCCTAAGAAACTGGAAATTTCTCTCAAAATATCCTCTCAGCGTCGCCTCGTCCAATTCTCCTGTCTTTGACTTCGATTTTTGTTTACTCATTGCCAGTCCTCATACGAATAAGATGGTTATGGAGATCTTCAATTGTCCTGTGCACGAGACTCCCGAAGAACATGGTCTGCGACCGCGATGGAAGAAAGCCATACTTTCTGAACACCATATATTGTTTCGCACACCTTCCGTACCATAGATAATCACCCGTATATGAATAGGTCGCGCCGAAGTCCTCATCTTGATTTTGAGATTTCACGGGTGATAAATCAGCCATGTTGTATTCAGACAATTGTCCAAGTTTTGGATCGGACAGCATAGACGTGAATGGCTCGATCGAGGCCCTGCCCTTTGTATAGCGCGGCAGGATAAGAAGATTCTTTGCTCTAGATAATCCCACATAGAACATTCTAGCAATGTCAAATTCTCCGATTCGATCAAGCGGTTCACCCTGTCGCTTTAACAGATCCCGCACAATCTTTTCCTGCAGGGATGCCCCCCAATCCTGCTTGTAGACACTGCCAAGAACCACAATGGGAAACTCCAAGCCTTTTGCCTGGTGAATTGTCAGAAACGGGACATGACCTTTCGGAAATACCTGATCTTCATCTTCTAAAAGACCTTCTCTCCTTCGATAAAGCGCGTATAAGTACGAATTAAAGAATCTGTTACCGAACATGTTATCCTCAAGGATCCGCGCGGTAATCATGGAGCCTCGAAGCTCCATGAATCGACCAATATGTCGGGATAACGCCGACAGATTGCATACCTTTTCATCATCACCGCCTGTTTCGGCTGAAACAAACCCCTTCCTGAATTCCTTGAAACCGCAGAACTGATAGAACAGGTCAAGGAGAGACCAGTCTACTGACGCAGCACGATCTACAATGTATCGAAGGCTAAACGGCTTTCCGTCTTCTACTCTTTTCTGCACCAGTCCGCGGACATATCTATTCTTGAGGCTTTTTCTTGCCTTATCAGACAATCCGGCGCAATTTCCGAGCGAATCATACATGGCGATCGTGCACGGTGTCTTGCCATCCCAGCCTTGTTTCTCCTGATATTTTATTAATATCTGATAATCTTTCCTTATTTTCTTAAGCTCATCAGTGCGCATTTCAACATATTTTTTGAGTTCCCCGTCGCTTTTGATAAGTTTCTGTGCTGAATCAACACAGCGATCACTCCATTCTCTGAATCCGTCATGCCACGGTTCCGGCCGATCAAACAGCTTCATCATAAGTCCGAACACCTGAAGAGATTCATTTACCTCGAGAAACGAACCTGCTCGAGGAGCATATACCGGAATACCACGTTCAATTAAGGCACTGTGAAAACCTTCTACACGCGTGTTCACTTTAGAGTTACTCATCATGGACGGAAAAAGAAAAGCCACCTGATTATAATCCGTTATTTTCTTCTCATGCATCAGAAATTCGACGAATTCGGCAACCTCCGCATACACATCCTCCGCATCAGCATGCTCTGTAACTAGAACAGACGTGGCGTCATCCTTGCTGTTCGGCATAATCTTCTTATCCATGAGACGGTAATAGCCGCCCTTCCTGCCCTTCCGCATCCAGTTGATCTTCTCAATATAGTCTGTGTAGAACTCCACAATCTTCCTACGTGATCGAAAGTTAATATTCAGGTTTAACCTCGAGGGCCTCGCTCCCAAAGCTTTCTTACAACGATCTTCAAACTCGACAAGATTCTCAACCGTGGCGCCACGGAATCTATACAGCGCTTGATCATCATCTCCGACAACACAAATGTTCCTGCTCCCCCTGGCAAGGGCGAAAAAGAGCTTTTCCTGTATAGTATTAGTATCCTGGTACTCGTCAATGATGATATGGTCGTACAATTTATACCCATTCGGCAATGATTCTATAACCCGCAGAGCTTCCTGCTGTATCAGCGACAGATCAGCCCGCATATCTGCTTTGAGATGTTTCAGATAGGACGCGTACATCTTAATCATCTTGCTCAACAGGTTATCTCTCGTTTTTATCCTACCCGGATCAAGGCACTCTTCCGAAAAACGGTTGAATAAGGCCACGCAATGATCAACTGCCTGGGGTCGGGACTCAGACTCCTTTCCGAAATACGCATTGATTTCTGTGCAAGCCACCTTGCCATTTTCGAATCCCGCAGCAATAGCAAGCTCTTTCCACCGCCAGCTTTCATGCAAGTAAAGAAACTGGTCAAAAGCCTCCATGAGGATCGTTGGTCCGGTTGCGTGACGATTCAGTTTCCGATCGGATACGATCCTGTGACAGATGGAATGGACGGTTCCAATGGACATTCCAGAAATATCGTAAGGCTTATCTGTCTCATTGCTGGCAACACCGAGGAGGTAACGGAGGCCGTCGGTGAGCTGGTGGGCGGCTTTTTCGGTGAAGGTGGAGAGGAAGATTCTTTTAGGATCAACACTGTTAAAAACGATGAGGTTGAGAGTACGCCAGAGTAAGACGCGGGTTTTACCGGATCCTGGTCCGGCGGTCAGCAGCAACGGGCCTTTTACCTGTTGAATGGCTTTAGGTTGATCACCTTTCGGCTCAAATAATGCTATCTTCCATAATTTTTCAATTGTAGTCTGCTTTCCCATCAAAGTTTTCGATCTTGGTATCAGATCTTTATGACAAGTAAGGAATAATTAAGGTCTTCGTTAGAGATAGAATAATTTCATGAAACTTCCCTGAAGAAAATTGCTTCTGCATTCGAATGAGGTCATGCCGTATTTCTTAAGTGAAATATTTTCCCCATTTTTAATTGCGAAATAGTAGCCTGACACCAGTTATTGTGCCAATTGGAGAGTTGTATTGTTGATTTTATTAATTAGGGCAGTATACTACAAAAGTATACCATAACTTTCTAATATGTCAAATTGTTGCTTGGATGGTATAAACCCGATTATCAGTTTAGGGAACTATATCTCTTCTAGCAAGACTCTGCCGTCATGTTTATTTAAACTCTCAGATGTCTGTCCCGTTCTAACAAAAGGTTTGGATTTATCGCAAGGTACATCAAATCAGGGATGCTTAAAGCCGCTGACCTTCGCTTTAGGGCTTTATCTTATTACCCCTATTTTCTCTATTTCCTTTTAGCTTTCTTTTTCACCTTCTTCGCTACTCTTTTCTGCACTGCCTTTTTCTTTGGATCATCGTCCTCTGTTGAATCTGCGCTCATGTTCAATTCGTCAATCATCTTGTAGATGTTCTCATCGGAGGGTAGACCATGTTCCCTGATATGCTGATCGACTTCATCCTGAATCTGCTGAAGTTCTTCAGGGGTCAGGTCTTGGTCGTCTTGATTGTTTTGCTTGACCTTTGATTTTATTTCCTTTTTAGACATTGTACTTTCCCCTTCCTTTCTCGAAGATATGCTGGGTCAATACTTTGGGCTGCAGCATGCGTATGCTGTTACCCTCAGTGTCAATGAACGAATATACTGTCCTAGTGGGGATTTCCATGGGGTCGCTCGGCACCTTTCCGCCCGCTGCGCTTACCCGCTCCATGGACCTTTTCACATCATTCACGGCGATGACGATCGAAGGATATTGTGCTGGCCAAGCGGGCTTCTTCGGGTAAAAGGCCACCGTTGATCTGACCGCGCTTATTGCGCCGGTTTTTGTCATTTAGGTTATGGTTGCGAGAACATAATAGCCCATTTCCTCGCTATAGTACGATACTCCATCTTTCACAACTCGATATGGTCGATTATGACCTTGGGACTGCGAACTCGACGGTTCAATGCCCTTCGGATTATGACCCCGAAAGTCTATACAGGGGTGGTCGGTCCATCAGATTCAAACTCATCTAATCATGAGGTATCTCTTGCAATCTTCAGAATTTCCATGCAGTTAATCGAACTGAAAATCGGAGACCGTTTTCCATATTTTCCACATTTACCGCTCGGTTCATACCTTACTACACAAATTACTTCACGCTTCAAAAGTAACCAATTATTCTCTATAATGGTTGAAACTCTAGCCAACACCCAAGGCAGATAACTTTTTGTGCGTCCTGTTCGTCTTTACTTTTTGCATATCAAAGAGTAAACTTTGAAATAAACTTTTGCTCATGCCGAAGATTGAAGTGGCTTTTGCACATAATAAAATGTTATTTCAGTTAATATATTACTAAATCTTTTTCCTATTTCAAGTCAAAAACACAAACCTGTGTCAGGGAATACGCCACTAGTTTAGAGTGTTGTAGCATAGGCAGGAGTAAAATGGACATTAAATATTTAAATATCTTTTGGCACCAGGGTGTAAAATTGTTCGAAGAAAGTTTATTATCAACCGAGAAGGGAAGAGTCCGTATAGACCATCTGGAAAATGATGTAACAAAAGCACTCTTAAACCTTCTTCAACATTGTAAGAGCAATATAGTCTTCAAGGCTTTTTTACAAATGCTAAGAATTCACGAGTTTCATCGGACTTTTGAGTTTGATTTTCAAGTGATAGACTCATCAAAGTATCGGAGACAGAATAACCGTATAATGCTATCAATAGTTTCGAACTTTACGCAGAGAAAATCTCAAGCCTCATATATAATTGAACAGAGCAGACCAGACGCTTGTATTTTTAATAAAAACACTGCAGTTCTAATTGAATCAAAAACCCAGAGTCCCTTAATACAGGAGCAAGTACAAAGCCATATCAGGCATTACTTGGGAACTGCCACAAAAACACTAACAATCACATGGGAGGACATAAGCGATAAATTTCAGGGCATTAGCGGCAAACTTCCTCCTTTAGATAAGTTTTTGGTCACTCAATTCTGTGAATTTCTTGAATTAATCGGTATCGCTGAATTCCATGGCTTCACACCTTCGGATTTTTCAATGCTTGGTTCTATTTTAACAATCACAGAAGAGGATTATCTAGATTTTAAGCGGATGTTGCACCGGAAAATAGAAAAGTTCAAGAACCTTCTTTATGCTGACGTTAAGCAGTATATCGTTTTTAAAAATAATCAGCTAAAAATGATGCGGGTTACGCCGAAAAGTCCCGCTATATGGAGCGCAATTTATTTTTATGATGATGACGCACGCATACATGTCAACCATTACCCGAATATTAATTTCATTTATACCGATCAAGGTATAGAACTTGCGATAAACGGCGAAACCCAGTCTTCCTTTAGGCTGATTTTGAGCAAGGTAACTGAACACCCAGATGAGTTTGAGAGTATTGCACGGCAGCTTGACGATTTTAATTTTATAATCTCTTACAAATTTCAATACTTCCCTAGGAATAATTTTATTTGGAATCCCATTCCCGGATTCCCACAAGCAATGAATAAAATCTCCGTTAAGGATATTATGACCAAAAAGAACGGACTTGAAAAGGATTGGAGTGATATAAAAAATACTCTTATATACCAAATGAAATCAGGCAGAGTAAGGCACACTTCAGGCAGGGTTTTTAATAGCAACGAGATTAAGTACGCAAAGGAACACAACAGACAACCCAACTATGCCATCCGTATTGAAAAAAGTTACACTGCAACTGATCTCGTAAAGCTAGATAAGCATAAACTAATCATTTTTTTCAAGAATGAAATTTCACGCCTTGTGGATTGCTTAAAGTTTATATTACAATAAACTCATGTGACACTAAAAACCTTGGTTATGTTGACATTATGTTGTCATTTCGACACACAGTGGTCAATGCAGCTTGATTATTAAACGGTTTGACGAATCATGTCTAACAAAGAGTTCAAAGTGGCGGTTTAATTGGCGAACCACTCGGTCGATTTAGACCTTCGGGTTCTCAACCCAAAGGGCATCAAGCGCATTAGGCGAGGGAGCGGACACATATGGGAAATTCAAATACGCATAAAAGAGAGCACAAATCCTAGAATAAGGCAGTTCAATGACTTTTAAAACGTCCATACCCTTTTTTGTCAGATACAAGATGGCAGTAATTTGGAAAGTCCTAGTGTAGATAAGATTAAATGCAAACCTTTCACAAAACCACTAATACCCGTTCTACTTAACGAGGTATTTAATAGTGTTTTTACTGAGGGGACTATAGTAAAGAAGGCATTGCTTAGTTAGATTCGCAATATTCGAAAGGTGCATTCTATGAGTAAGAGTTCTGACACTAGGATCATGACGATAGGTCTTTCAGGCATTCGAGTACTATTTCTCGTCGTTTCGTCAATCCAACGGCATCCAATCTTACTACCTTTACATTCCATTCAGTTATAAGATTCTGTATTCTAGAATCAATCCGTGCGTGAAAGCTGATATTATCAGAACGGTAACCATCACTTTTGAACGGGATACAACCGTACGGGAAGAAAAAATGGATGTCGTAACGGCCAATCTCATGTCGGCATCTATCTACGTATGCATCTGCGTTACTCAATTTTAACCCAGCAGCATCACGCTCTATCCAGTAAGCAGCCAAATCCAAAAAAGATCTATCTGTCAGGTAGTTGTCCTGTCCTTCCTCAAGCGCTAGTTTTTTAGAAAGGTAGTCGACCTGAAAAACCCTTCGGTCTGATATAGGCATTTGGTCCATGCTTTGAAATCCACGGGAAGTCAACATGCTTCGAGCATCGACCGTAATGAATAGCGGTAGATAAGACTTAATCCAAGGGTCCTTTCTGAGAGTGTTTGCAAGAGTAGTTTTTCCAGTGCTACTTGCGCCAGTAAATGCTACCTTCATTCAGAAACCTCAAATGTCAGTATACTGTTGGGAATGCTGACTTTGTATAATACCTGCACTTTCTAAGACTAGCTTCGCCTCAGCTGCCACAACAGTCGGAGCTTGCGCAAAAAAATCTTTATCAAATAGTTTTTCATGAAACTCCTTAAAGAGTTCCATTAGTTCATCTTTAGACAAATAGCAAGATGGTATCGACGGTCGGTCATGAGTTGTTTGTAATGCTTGAAAGCCTTTTGATACTTCAATCAAACCTTCCGATAGGGCCTCGCCAAATATTGGCGTTCCAAGGTACGGAACCATGAACGAAATGTGAGGAACGTGGGGGCCAAGACGTCGCAATTGTTTAGCAAAATTGATTGACTCATATACCGTAGCTTTTGTTTCTAAAGGGCCACCTATGATCCAGTTTGTGCGGACAACTTCTGCTGACGAAAACGCTAAAGCGACAGCTCGCTCACAAATATCAATATCGAAGCCTTTACCATACGATTTGAGCATTGATGGACTTCCGGTCTCTATTCCAAGCCAAAGGCACCGACAACCAGCTCGCCGGAGAAGGGTCGCAATAGATGAACAACGAAGTAAGCTATCGGGTCTTACATTTGCATCAAATTTTATCGAAATTCTCCGCTCCAAAATGCCTTCGCAAAGTCGCTGCAACCGTAGAGGAGACACTGCAAAGTCATCATCCGTAAAGAAGTACGAACCAAATCCTCTTTCAGTGAGTTGCTCAAGAGTGTCAATAACTTGAGTGTGCGATCGAAATGACACCCGTTTTATATCTTTTGACGCTAAACAGTAACTGCAATGTCCGGGACAGCCGCGTGAATGTTCAATCAGCATTCTATCGTCTAAATAAAATGAGAGCGATGGCGTCAGTACTTCGAATGGCCATGGACTTGCAGTTGCTAGATCAAAAGGATGGGGTAGAATCGGGTCAGTTGATTTTTCATGCACCCAAACATTGGGCAGTTCGGCGATAATAGATTTTGTCTCTTTAATGCTCAAATTTGAATTAAGAGCATTCGCCAATGTTAGTGCAACGTTTTCACCTTCTCCTCTTACCAGTATGTCCGCATCAGAAAATTTTAATGCTGCATCTTTCCAACAGTGAGTAATATGCTTACCACCCACGAGAATCAGAGAATCGGGTAACGCAACGCGAAGTTCGCGTATCAGTTCCATTGCAGCAGGAACGCATGGCGAGCAAACGGAAACGCCGATAGCACAAGGTTGTATCCTGCTAAGATGCTCCACCACTTGCCTCGCCCCCCAGCCGGCCGATTCTGCATCAATAACCTCTACGCTAACTCCCTTGTGCCCAATTATCATTGAAGCAAGAGAAAGCAGACCGGATGGCACTCGATGCCTAACAGTAGCACGCTGTCGAAATAAAGGAAGAACTAAGACTATATTTTGCATTTAAAATACTTATTAATGCGGCCGACTGTTGCCGTAATTGCCTCGGTCGCTAGTTTAGTTGATGGGTATGTATGCCAAATCGTTGCTCCCGAACCTACTTGATCCGCCTGATATGGAACAAAATATTTTACTGGAATTGCGTTTTCTAATCGGCTGAACCTGCTGACATAAAGCACTCTTTCACGCCCATCATCGAGTGGACGACGGCAAATTGCAAAGGGAGTGGAAAACTCATTCTGCTCCCACGCGTTGACACCTTGAGTCTCAATAGCCAAGTGAGCAAAGTCATAGGTAAAGCGTCCTGGCATGGGTATGGGCCCTAAGATCACCACCCGACCGCATAGCTCAATATCAGGCATATGCTCGTTCAGTGCCTTTGACCAAGCAGGCTCTTGTCGTACAAAGGCATCAATCGTTCCCGATGCAATTTTGTCAACCAGTGCTGAATATTCGCTGATGGCCGCTTTCGAATTTATTAAATTGAATAGTTCATGTTTCAAACCGCGCGCAGCTTGAAAATCTTCCCGCTCGAATCCACCACTTGAAATGAGCCAATCGTCCGCATTGCAAAGACCTGCGATTTTTATCCAATGCTGGGCATGTTCTTCTAAAGCGGCTCCAGCAAAAAGTAATCGTGCATCTGATAAAATTACATCTACACCTACGTCTACTAAGGCCTTTAATGTTTCAGTTTTTAATTCCAAGGGCGTAGCATATGTCCACTGGCGATCAGAGTATTCTTTAACTTTTTTTAAGAAAAGATCGATATTTTCTGAAACATTGAGGCCAAGAACAACGATATAGTTGATATCTGAGAAATTCCAAGTCTCAAATGTATTCTTCCAAAAATCTGCAGGATTAGCAGTTCGTTTCCAATCACATACTACATCTACCGAAAACCCCATCATTTCTAATCCACGCTTTGATAATCCCGATTGAATAAAACCGTGTGCATTACAATAGGAAAAAACTACTGCTTTGCGGGCCGACGTGAAAAAATGGACCGAGCCGATTTGCTTCCGCAAGGGGATGATCTTCACAGGCCAAGCAACAGGCGTTTTTACAAGCTCTTCAATAAGTCTGTTGAGTTGCAAGCTCGCATCGGTCATCTGATTCACAAGTAATTGAAGTTCCGTGCCAGCTTGGCTCACATGTATTCGCACTCCCAGAATACCACGAACACTAATATGATGAACTGCTTGTCCTTGATGCACACGAGCGATTACTGATTCTTGAGTAGTAAAGTTCTCACCACGACGATAATCAAGATCCATGCAATCAGCCAAGCGCAATAAAGTTGCTAGCAGTCCAGTTCTTATTTTAAGTCCCTTATGAATGCAATCTGGATCATATTCGCGCCTGTGCCATTTGCAAAGAGTTGCCACAACATCCGCCTCCTCGCCATTAAATGGGAGCTTCCCATCAGTAGTAAGTTGACGAACAATTTCGTCAGATATTATATGGTGCTGCTCGCGATCGCCAGACATTCCGATATCGTGAAGAAGAGCAGCTGCTTCGAGCAATGCCCGCTCGTGTAAAGAAAGTCCTGCCAACACACCAAGCTGCCTAGCGAATGCGTATACGCGCTGTGCATGGAGAGGACCATGATCATTCATCCCCTGAGCAACAGCAAGTGCCTTTGCAGCTTCCATGAATGGGAGGCTAGCTACGAAAACATCACGTTCTTGAGTTGCATCATACATTTCTAATTCTCCTAATGCAGCTGCCCCTTTGCCATCGTGTTTGTTGTTCATGAGTGGCATAGGCGAAGGGAAAAGGGGCTATAGCGCTCACCGCAATCTCTTGATGTTAAAATGGTAGCGGGGAGAGGATTTGAACCTCTGGCCTTCGGGTTAGGATCTCGCTAGGGACAAAATTTCTATTTCCTTAAGATTTGTGTTTGGTTTCCCGTTTTGCGTTTCCAATCAAGTTATTATCGTAATTATAATAATTCGGCCTGTTCTAGTAATAATGTCTTTCGGGAATTTTTATCACATTTCTATTAATATTCTATCGCCACAATTTTGAACAACTTTAGATATAAGGGGTATTTTAAATGATGGCAACTACCCGTTTGGGTAGGAAGGTATTTTCTCTTAATTTTGACGGTTGAAACGCTGCTACCAGTATGAATTCGAATGGATTTTCAGACGAGAAGTTTGATGAAACTATATAACCACTGTCAATTGATCGCAGTCACAAAATTTAGGCCTCTGCCCTTCGGGTTATCGGCCCGAAGACCATAATTGATGGTATCTGTTAGTCTTCTGCAGCTAGACTCATACCAAATTCACCTCAAACAGATTCTTCAGCTAAGCTGTATTTATATATTAATTAAAATTCTATTCTCAACCCGTTTAATAAGCAGGATGTAGCCCTACGGAGTATCATCGTCTGCTATAATAGCCGACATTCGCTTCTATATTTTGTTTTTCATTACGTTGACTGCCTCAATACCTTTACCTTTCGGGCTTTCTTTAACTTCGAACGTAACCTTGTCTCCTTCATTCAGCGACTCGAAACCTCCTTCGATTGCAGAATAATGAACATATACATCTTCTCCATTGTCTTGAGTTATAAAGCCAAAACCCTTGCTGTTATTAAACCATTTTACAACTCCAGTGCGGGCAGTACATTTATTCATAATCGAACCCGTTACATTATGTTCTGCTACCGTCACCTGCATCTTAATTGGTTTTGAAACTATTTTGGAATCCTTAGCAGGAATCACTACACTTCTAATATTGTGTTTCTTTAATTCATTATTCCCACTGTTAAAAGCGTTTAAAATTTTCAACGCTGCGCTTTCTGGCAATTTTATTGTTATAATAACGCTACCTTCTTCGACCCGTATAATTTTTATGTTACATTGAGGAATGTCCGCAATTTTAGATAATGTAGATACTATGTTGTCTCTTTCTGATTTTGTAAACTTTCGATAATCGCTTTCTAAAATAAGAGTCAAATTTGCTTGGCGCTCGGACAAGACCCTTGTTGGATTTGAACTATCTTTTGAAGTATCTGCATCAGAATTCCATTTCATTCCATCAACTAATATAAACGCGCTAAATATTGTTACAATTTCGCTGGATTTATGCTATACTGGGAGGCATGAATACCTCCCCTTTAAACCCCGATAAAGCATCGAAAGAACAGTTATTGGCGTTAGCCG
>Ga0187777_10000078_pt1 | contig 71330 bp, 71 predicted proteins | sample 1015_Q2_SP5_10_M_FD_132416 | JGI IMG/M metagenome (GOLD analysis project Ga0187777, IMG submission 132416) | Tropical peat soil microbial communities from peatlands in Department of Meta, Colombia - 1015_Q2_SP5_10_MG | ecosystem: Environmental > Terrestrial > Soil > Wetlands > Peat | place... | reverse complement strand
TTGGTATGCTCTGAGTTTCCCGTCGTACGATTTCTGTAACTTGGTTAGTGCTGGTCACAATAACGCTAGGCGTCATGCCGATCAGTTCTCGTGCAAAGGCCCGCGCTTTTTCGGGGTCGCCGCCAGCCCAGCGATAATCGATCCGGATATTGCGGCTTTCAACCCAGCCTAGGCTTTCGAGCTTTTGCCGCATCGCCAATACGTAGGTTTGCGCGTACGGATCACCTTCGGGGAACCCCATAAGGACGCCCATTCGCCGCATTGAATTTGACTGCTGCGCAAGGGCAGCAAACGGCCAAGTCGCCGCCGCACCGCCGATAAGCGTGATGAACTCGCGCCGTCTCATTGCCGCCCCAGAGGCTCAGGACAGGGCATCGTAGCGGCTCAAACCTGCACTGGGAAAGACCCGGTCCATGTCCGCTTTGGGTCAGTAGGTTGGCAGCGACGGGAAGGTGAGGGGAGCAGCGAAAATAACTTTTGCGCCTCAAAGGTACTTATTGGCCCTCACCTTTTCGCAAGCTATTGATTTGTCTGTGTAGTGGCACAACTCTCGACCGCACCAGCCAAAAAATAACTATTTCAAATCATTCGGATTTTCGCGTCCTCGCGAAATTTGGGTCAGACGTCTCTTCAGGGAGTTGTGCGGCGAGACCTAAAACTGGCCTAGGCGCCAGCCGGTCGCGTAGTTAGGGTGCTCAGCCTCGTGCAGGCTGGCTACCGAAGGCCGCCGATGCTTGCCTGTGATGACTTTCTTGGCGCGGTGGCGCAGGGCCGTTTTGGCCGGCGTGTCGTGCTTGGTCTTTGGCTCCACGATGCGCGGCCATGTTTGCTTGTTGGCGTCCGGCGAGGCGACCAGTTCAGGCACCGATTCCGGACGATCACCCGCCGCTACGACCTGCACGACGTGATAGCCGCGCTCTTTAAGTTCTTTGAGCAGAGCCGGCAGCGCCAACACCGTGGCGGGATGAATGTCGTGCAATAAGAGGATGCCACGGCCTCTTTCTTCCAGCCGACGCATTGCGCGTTTGACAATTTCCTTCGCGCCAATGTGCTTCCAGTCATCAGCAACCACGTCCGCGCTCCAGGTCACCAGGGACTTGGAAGCCAGGTAGTCTTCGATGGCGCCGGTGCGGCCAAGACCCGGAATTCGGAAGAACGGCGAAAGTGCTTTCGCATCACCAAGAGCTGTGTCGACCGACGCGATGCCGCGATCGACTTGCTGCTCGGCAGTTTGTATCGACAAGCGCTGGAAGCGATAGGGGTGGTTTTGGCTGTGGGTGCCGATACTGTGGCCGGCATTGTAGATACGCCGAGCGATTGACGGATAGGCCTGCGCCATTTCCCCGACCAGGAAATAGGTGGCCTTAACGCATTGCGAAGCGAGGGTGTCGAGAATGACGTTGGTGTAGGGCGGTATCGGCCCATCGTCGAAGGTCAGCACCACTTCGTGGTCGTTGAGGGGCAGCGTTTGCGTGTACTGCATGCTGCCGATGCGTTTGAAGTCGCTCGGGCTGATTGTCAGGACTCGGCTGGTGCCAAGCGCATCCGGATTGCCAGGGCACGGCTCTGCGAAAGCCGTCGCAATGCCGGCCAACCAAAGAACCAAAAATACTACGCCGCGCATAAGGCCCCCGACTTGCCCGCGCCGTCCGCCTCCGACGGGAGGCTCCCGACAATATAGTGCGCGAAATTAATGGATGCTTACATGTTGTGAACGTCGAATGGTCTTGTTTTCCAATGATTTTTAACGAGGTGTTGCAGAAAAGCGTCGCTTTTAACGCTGCGCACCGCGACTCTGAGCCGGAATCACGTGGACGACGCTGAAACCGCGCCGTTTGAGCTCTCGCAGGAAGGCAGGCAGCATCTGCGCCGTCTGCGACTTGGTGTCGTGGAATAGCACGATACCGCGCCCGACTTGCTCGACGCGGGAGAGGATCAACCGTAATTCCTGTCCGCGGCTCATCCGCAGCCAGTCGCTTGCCCAGACATCCGCACCAAAAACCACAAAACCACGTTCACCCATTCGATCGAGAAGGGCCGGGCTCGACGCGAAGCCGGGAAAGCGAAAAAAGGGTACGGCCGGTTTCGTGCGGCGCTCACCGTAGAGAGCAAATTCGTCGGCTGCGATACCCCGGTCAATCTCGGCCTCCGCTTTGGCGACCGGCAAATGGCCAAGCAGCGGATGGGAGTAGCTGTGATGGCCGATGGTATGACCCTCGGCAAGAGCCCGCCGTGCGATCTGCGGATGTGCCGCCGCATTCCTGCCCAGCAGAAAGAATGTGGCGCGCACACATTCGCTTTTAAGCGCGTCCAGCACCTTGGGTGTGGTGCCCGGCCAGGGGCCGTCATCGAAAGTCAGCACAAGTTCCTTGGCATGGAGCGGCAGGGTTGAAGGGAATTGTTTGCGTCCGACGCGAGGGGTGGTCCGGATATCGACCTCGATCACACGTCCGGTGCCGAGTGCGTCCGGATTGCCAGGGCACGGCGTGGCCAATGCGGCCATGGTGGCCAGGAGCAAGGCAATCATCGGGAGCAGGACGCGGGTCATAGTCTATCCATTGCCGTAACGGCCGGCGTCCGGCAAGCCTTCGGCGAGCGTCTTGTCCATGCGTTAAACATTTGCCGAATACTTGGAGGACAGCGTACAAGCATCGCGCTTAAAACGTTTGCCGGCAGGCTTCGAGATGCTCGATCAGGAACACGCAGGTGATACCGCCGCTGCGCAGCTGCCGCGCAACAAGGACGGCTCCATTCGAAAGACCTTCGTAAAAAGTGTCGCGCGCAAGATTGAGACCGCGGATGGCGCCGGTCTGCGATCACTGGTCGGCGGCTTGCATGAATCGGATATGGGCGACCTGATCGAGGCGTTGCCGCCGGATGAGCGGCCCCGCCTCGTCGGTTTACTCGGCATCGATTTCGACTTTACGGCGCTGACTGAGGTCGACGATGCGGTGCGCGAGGAAATCCTCGACGAGCTTCCGCCTCAGGCCGTCGCAAAGGGCGTGAGCGAACTGGAGTCCGACGATGCGGTCGCAATTCTCGAGGACTTGCCGAAAGACGAGCAGGCCGAAATCCTCGAGCAGTTGCCGCAGTCCGAACGCGCCGCGCTGGTACGCAGCCTCGACTATCCCGAAAAATCGGCCGGCCGGCGCATGCAGACGGGATTCATTGCCGTGCCGCCCACCTGGAATGTTGGCCAGGCAATCGACTATATGCGCGAGACCGTTGAATTGCCGGACCGGTTTTTCGAGCTTTATGTCACCGACGAAAATAGCCGCTTTCGCGGAGCAGTTCCTCTGGACCGGCTGTTGCGCAGCAAGCGGCCGGTTTCGATCTCCGATCTGATGGAACCGGAGCGGCGCCGCGTGCGCGCCGACGAAGATCAGGAAGAAGTCGCGCGGCTGTTTCAGCGCTACGACTTGGTAGCGGCCCCCGTAGTGGATGCCGATGACCGCTTGGTTGGCATAATCACGTTCGACGATGTCGCTGATGTAATCGAGGAAGAAGCCGAAGAAGACATCAAGGCGCTCGGCGGCGTGACGCACGACGAAGAGTTGTCGGATTCGGTATGGACGATCGCACGCGGGCGGTTCAACTGGTTACTGGTCAATCTTGCCACCGCATTCCTTGCGTCTTCCGTGCTCGGCTTTTTTGAGGGCCAACTGGAAAAAATGGTGGCGCTGGCGGTACTGGCGCCGATCGTCGCGAGTCAGGGTGGCAATGCGACGACTCAGACAATGACCGTCGCAGTGCGCGCCCTGGCCACGCGCGACCTGAGTGACGCAAATGCGTGGCGTGTCGTGCTGCGCGAAGTCATGGTTGGGCTGCTCAATGGCATCGCTTTTGCGGTAATCACAGGTGTTGCGGCTTACGCCTGGTTCAAGGTGCCGGGCCTTGGGTTCGTGATTGGACTGGCCATGATCTGCAATCTGGTGGCGGCAGCGCTCGGTGGAATTCTCATTCCACTCATCCTTCACCGGTTGAGAATCGATCCCGCTGTAGCCTCAAGTCCGTTTGTGACCACCGTGACCGATGTGGTCGGTTTTTTCTCGTTTTTAAGCATTGCCAGCCTGTGGTTCGGCCTGCGCTGAGCGGCAGTTACGAGTTGTTCACCCTATTTGCTGACCAACGTTTAAAGCCCGACACGTAACCCTACTTCCAATTGCGCAGCGCAACCTGGAGTACGCGGTGCACGACGCCGACATTGTTGCAGCGGGCTCAAAACCCGGCCGCTGGCGGCTGGCCTGGGCTAGGCAGCGGCGTGTCCCGAATTTGCACAATCTCGGACCGACGCCGCACGCGCAAAACAAAGGCATGCTGGCAGCATCGCGCCTGATTGCCGTGCTCGCTGTCCTTGCGATGACGGCGAGCTTGTTTGGTGCAAGCGCCGCCTACAGACTGGCGCGTGAGGGAGACGAACGGTTGGCGCTCGACCAGCATGCAGCCTTGCGCAGCACGATCGCCGAATTTCCCACGTTGATTGGCAGATCGGGCGAGGTTGATCCACGTTTGATGCGGGCGGCCGAAGGAATTGCGGGGTTGAAAAACCTCAAATTGGAAATCAATCCGAAAGGTAACGACAGCGAAACGCATCCGGTGCTGAATGCTGAGGGCCGCATTGTTGGCTTTTTCACGTGGGATAAAGCTCGTCCGATGATGCGGGCGATGCAGCGTGTGGCCTTGTTTGCCGCTGCGGCCACTATCCTGCTGGTTAGCTTCGCCTGTCTGGCGCTGTGGCAGCTTAAACGCGGGCGGCAAGAGCATCTGTTGCGCGAAGCGCAGGCTGCGCGGGCGGCCGACGAGGACAAGCTTACCGGACTGCCCAATCACGCAAAGACGCTTGAACTGCTGGATCTCGCGCTTGCGGAGCGGAACGAGGACGATCAGACCACCTTTGCACTGATCGAACTCGATGGCATGGAAGACGTCATGGCTCATCATGGCGTGCTTGGCGGTGACGAGCTGGTTATCGTGATTGCGCGGCGGCTTAAGGAAACGCTGCCTCCGCAGGCGGTTTGCGGCCGGATCGCCAGCGATGAGTTTGCGGTCATTCTGACCGGTCGCCAGTATCTTGATATCGAGGCGATGCTTCGTGCCGCCATTGAGGCCATTGGGCGCCCACACTGGGCCGATACTGTCGTGCGGGTCAGCGCCCATGCGGGCTTTGCGCAGGTGATCCGTCATGCCGCTACGAGAGGCGAACTCACTCGCCGGACGGAACTCGCCTTACGAGCCGCGGCAAAAAGAGGACCTGGCTCCATCGCCATGTTTGACGTTTCGATCGATACAGTTTCGACCGACCAGAAATTCATCCATCGGGAACTACCGCGGGCGCTCACCGCGAATGAACTGGAATTGTACTACCAGCCGATTGTCTCGTCGCAAGGCGGGCGAATGGCGGGAGTCGAGGCCCTGCTGCGCTGGAATCATCCGACGCGCGGCGTAATTCCGCCGGCGACCTTCATCCCGGTTGCCGAGCAAATGGGCCTCATGGATACGATTGGAACCCTTGTGCTCCGCCGGGCCTTGCAGGAAGCCAAACGCTGGCCTGAAAATCTCTATGTGGCGGTGAACCTCTCGCCGTTGCAGGTACGCAACAGCAGCATTGTGGAAATGGTTCGTTCGGCGCTGGCGGAAAGTACGGTGACGCCATCGAGGCTCATCCTGGAAATCACCGAGGGGGTCCTCATTGATAATCCCGACGAGATGGTCACGCGCATCAAGGATCTGCATAGCCTCGGCGTGCGCGTCGCGCTCGACGACTTCGGCTCCGGATATTCCAACCTCGGCTATCTGCAGCGCTTCCCACTTGACAAGATAAAGATCGACAAGAGCTTCGTTGCGGCGCTTGGCCGATCCGCCAACGGTGGCGTGATTATCCAGGCAATGGTGGCGCTTGGACGCGCCCTCGGCCTTACGGTGCTGGTCGAGGGTGTCGAGACCGAACATCAGCGAGTCCTGCTGCGCCTGGCCGGCTGTGACGAGATGCAGGGCTTCTTGTTCGCCAGGCCTGCGCCTGCGAAATCGATCGACAAACTCCTTGAGCAGGCCAAGCAGGCCGGCAAGGGAATGCCGGCGCCTGGCGAGGCGCTGACAGCGTGAGGCTGAGATTATAGAGTCGCTCAATTGGAGGGCGACGCATGATCCCCAATATCTGGTCAGGCTTCGATTTCGGTCTCGGGGCCGATGTCGACATGTTGCGCAAGACGGTCGGCGGTTTTGCGCAGGATCGCATTGCGCCGCGTGCTGATGCTATTGATCGCGACAATGTCTTTCCGCGCGACCTCTGGCCGGAAATGGGTACACTCGGCCTGCACGGCATCACCGTTGAGGAGGAATTCGGCGGGTCCGGCCTTGGGTATCTCGAGCACTGCGTGGCGATGGAGGAAATATCGCGCGCCAGTGCGGCCGTGGGCCTGTCCTATGGCGCGCATTCCAATCTTTGCGTCAATCAAATCCGTCGCAATGGCAGCGCGGAGCAGAAGCGCAAATACTTGCCAAAGCTCATTTCCGGCCACCACGTGGGAGCTCTGGCCATGTCGGAACCGGGCGCCGGGTCCGACGTGGTGTCTATGCGCACGCGCGCCGACAAGAAGGGTGACCGCTACATCCTCAACGGATCGAAAATGTGGATCACCAATGGCCCTGTTGCCGATACGCTGGTGATCTATGCCAAGACCGACCGCACTGCCGGCGCGCGCGGCATTACCGCATTCATCGTCGAAAAAAACTTCAAGGGCTTTGCTCCGGCGCAGAAACTGGACAAGCTCGGCATGCGCGGTTCCGACACGAGTGAGCTGGTATTCGCCGACTGCGAGGTGCCGGAAGAGAACGTACTTGGCGCAGTCGGCAACGGCGTCAACGTTCTGATGTCGGGTCTCGACTACGAACGCGTCGTGCTGGCGGCCGGCCCCTTGGGTATCATGCAGGCCTGCATGGACGTGGTTGTTCCATACGTCCACGAGCGCCAACAGTTCGGCCAGCCCATCGGCCGCTTTCAATTGGTGCAGGCCAAGCTCGCCGACATGTATGTCACTATGAATGCGGCCAAGGCCTATGTGTACACGGTCGCCCGTGCATGTGACGAAGGCCGCACAACCCGCGAGGACGCAGCTGGCGCGATCCTTTATGCAGCCGAACGGGCAACCTGGATGGCACTGGAAGCGATCCAGTGCCTGGGCGGCAATGGCTATATCAATGATTTCCCCACGGGCCGGCTGTTGCGCGATGCCAAGCTCTACGAGATTGGGGCAGGGACGTCCGAAATCCGCCGCATGCTGATCGGCCGCGAGATTTTCGAGAAAACCCGATAACGCGGCATACGAATTAACTTTTCGCCACCGCGAATCAGCTAGTGCATTGGCCGACATCACCAGTAGCGGGAATTGCGGCCATGATGCGGGTACGGTTAAAGGCCGATGGGCGGATCGTGGAAGTTCTGCCCGACGGCACCGAGAAAACAGTTGATCACAGCAATCCGGCGCAATTTGTGCGCCAGGTGCGCGCGCGCTGCGGGCTCACGCAAGCCGCATTTGCCGAAAGTATCGAGGTGCCGATTGAGACCGTCCGCAACTGGGAGCAGGGAAAGCGCCATCCGCGCGGGCCGGCGCGTGCTTTGTTAAAGCTGATCGATCAGGTACCGGATGTAGCCTTCGCCAAACTGGGCGGCAAACGCAACTGACCGGTTATTCCGCGGCGGCTGGCAGGCGTTGCGGCGGGGAAGGGCGCGCGATCCGCATCAACAGGAACATCGCGACCAGTGTAGCGATGTAGACCGTGAGCTGCATTTCGGTTGGACGGTCCGTGTAGCCGATCAAGGCGTGCAACATGCGGCCGAGAATGCTTTTTTCCGACAATAACCAGGACGTATCCCAGATAGTTTGGTCGAGCGCGACCACCAAACCTGCATTGTTAAGAAATTGCACGGCTTGCGCGGCCATACCGGCGGCGAGCAATGCGATCAGCCAACTCGTCACCGAGAAAATATGACGGCTCGGAATCGCCAACAGACCAAAATAGGTGAGCGCGGTGAACGCCGCACCGGCGGCAATGCCGAGCACACCACCCACCATTGTCGAGGACAGCGATGTCCCGGACGCCATAATTCCATACAGGAAAAGCACGACCTCGGAGCCTTCTCGCAGCACGGCAAGTCCGACGACGACCGCCAGCGCCGTCAGTGGCTTGGCTCCCTGGCTGACCGCAACGCCGACCTCGCGCATTTCGTCGGCAATCTCGCGGCCGTGCCGCGCCATCCAGGCGTTGTGCCACATGAGCATGACGACGGCGATGCCGAGCACGGTGGCGTTGAACAGCTCCTGACCGGCGCCCTGGAACGCATCCGAGATGACTCCGGCAAACATCGCGACAATAGCCGAACCGAACACGCCGCCGCCAACACCGATCGTGACCCAGCGACCGCGTCCGAAGACGCCGCGCGTTGCCGCCATCACAATGCCGACGATTAGTCCGGCTTCGATAACTTCACGAAAGACAATGATCAGTGCGCCGAGCATGATTTATTCCACAATCACTACGCCTTTGGCAGTGGCTTCATTGTATTCGCCGATGAAAGGATATCGGCCGGGCTTTAGCGGGCCGATACGAACCACGGCCTTCGATTTACCAGCCACGACTTTTTCCACTTTCAAGGCGGGGCTGTCGAACTCTTCGGGCGTTGCGTCCTCATTGATCAGCGTGATCGACACCCGCTCGTTCGCCGGCACCTTGATCTCGGCAGGGTCGAAGCGGTGGTCCCTGATGGTCAATACGTAGTCATCGGACCGCGCCGCCGCAGTCCCTGTGGCCAGGAAGCCCGCAATTCCGATCGCAAAAAGCAAGCCGCGCATTCGAACCTCAGTAGTAGATTCAGACCTCACAAAACCATTAAAAGCCATTGATGCAATAGCTTTTTTCCACCCTTGAATTATTCCAATGTAAGAACGGCCGCGAAGAGCTTACGGGGCCACGCGTTGTCCCGATTTGCGCCAACTCAAAAATCCTAAGTTTTTTGCTGCGCCGTCTGCCTGCACAATCTATTTGCGCCGCGGAACTCCCGGTTGGCAGCGCCGTGGCGACCGGGCATTCTTCCCGGCCCGCCGCAGATCCAAAATGCTGTTTCCAAGGAGAGAAAGTAATGCAAGTGATTGAAGCTCATGGTGCCCGTATTCCGACCATCGGTCTTGGCACCATGACACTGAAGGACGACGTCTGCGTGCAGGCGGTCAAGACGGCGTTGCAGATCGGTTATCGCCACCTCGACACGGCAGCATTCTATGGCAACGAAAAGGAAAACGGCGAGGGCTTGCGCCAGTCAGGAGTAAGGCGCGACGAGGTATTCATCTGCACCAAGGTGCGGCAAGAGCACTTGCGGCCTGCGGATTTTGCCAAGGTAATCGACCAGAGCCTGGTGAACCTGAAGCTGCCTTACGTTGATCTCTTGCTGATCCACTGGAACAACCCCGAAATCCCTTTCAAGGAATCCATAGGCGCGTTGTGCAAGGCCAAGAAGGACGGCAAGACCAAACATATCGGTGTCGCAAATTTCACCACCACCATGCTGGACGAAGCCTGGGCGGTAACGTCGGAGCCGCTCGTCTGCAATCAAATCGAGGTGCATCCCTTTATCAATCAGGACAAAATTCTTGCCGCCTGCAATAAACACGGCATGGCCGTGGTCGCCTATTGCCCGATCGCGCGAGGCAAGGTGCCGGGTGCCGATGCTCTCGAGCGCATCGGCAGGGCGCACGGCAAGAGCGCGGCACAAGTCTCTCTGCGTTATTTGGTGCAGATGGGTGTCTGCGCTATTCCGCGCACAGCCTCCGCTGAACACATGAAGCAAAATCTCGACGTGTTCAGCTTCAAACTTTCGGACCCCGAGATGGCGGAGCTCAGGAAACTCAATGCGACAAATATGCGCGTGGTGAATCCACCGCATGCGCCGAAGTGGGACACACCGTAATGCGGTTGGTCACTCTTGGCGTCATTGCTGTATTTTCATGCGTGCCAGCGTTCGCGCAAGATAAGCCAAGCGCCAAGGATGTTGCCGTGATTCAGAAATGCATCAAGGCCAAGACCGCCAGAAATTGGGCCTGGGAGAATTGTATTGGCATCATTTCAAAACCCTGCGTGAAGGATGAGGGAGCAATGCCTTCGCACGAGGTCATAGCCTGCGAACGGCGCGAGCAAGTCGTCTGGGATAATATCCTCAATGAAACATTTCGAGGCTTGCTGGCGAAGCTCGACGAGGCGCAACAACAAAAATTACGTGAAATGCAGCGAGCCTGGATCGCATCGCGCGATAAATCGTGCGCCTTCTTCTATGACTATTTCGAAGGCACGATGGCGAACCCCATGATTGCGGCCTGTGAAGCTCGCGAAACCGGACGGCGAGCGCTGTTTCTCCTGGGATTTCTCAACGATGCCGAAGACCGGTGACAAAGTCGCTGCGCCGACCGTCGGGGCCAAGGGTTTTCGGATTCCAATCGTCGGCCTCGGCACCTGGGCATTACGTGGGCGCGAGTGTGCGCGGCTGACCGAGCAGGCGATCCGCATTGGCTACCGCCATATCGATACCGCGCAAATGTACGATAACGAGCGCGAAGTAGGCGAGGGTGTACGAGCATCGGGTCTGCGTTCTGACGTAATGGTCACAACAAAGGTCCAGCCGACGCTGCTTGCCCCGCACGACCTTGAGCGTTCGGTAAAGGAGAGTCTGGCGCGGCTGCGACTCGATGTAATCGATCTGTTGCTGATTCACTGGCCCAATCCCCGCGTGCCGCTCGCCGAAACGCTCGGCGCGATGGCCAAGATGAAGCGAGAAGGTTACACACGGCAGATAGGTGTTTCCAATTTCACCGTCGCGCTGCTTGAAGAAGCAAACAGGGTTTCTCCGGAGGCGCTGGTCTGCAATCAGATCGAATGCCATCCTTTCCTCAACCAGGCCAAAGTCATCGCAGCCTGCCGCAAGCATGGGATGGCTGTTGTAGCGTATAGTCCGATCGCGCGCGGTGGCGCACAAGGTGACAGGACATTGGAAAAAATCGGCAAAGCCCATGGAAAAACCGCAGCACAAGTCTGCCTTCGCTGGCTCATCCAACAGGGAATTGTGGTGATCCCACGCACAAGCAGAATAGATCGGCTGGAGGAAAATTTTGCGCTATTCGACTTCGAGCTCAGTGACGCCGAAATGCGGGAAATTGCCGGGCTCGCTCGCCGCGGTGGCCGTATCGTCGATTGGACCTGGTCGCCACGGTGGGATTAGAACGGTGCGCCGTCTGTGAGTCTGTCAACCGATACAGCCCTCGTGCTCTTCTCCGGCGGGCAAGATTCAACGGTTTGCCTGGCATGGGCACTGGAGCGGTTCGCACGGGTCGAGACCATCGGCTTCGACTACGGCCAGAGACACGCGGTCGAACTCAACATGCGCGCGCGGCTGCGCGAACGCATGCTGGCCTTGAATTCTCACTGGAAATCGCGCCTTGGCGACGACCATCTAGTCACGCTCGACTCACTTGCGGTCATCTCCGACACCGCGCTCACTCGCGAAACTGCCATCGAGATGTCCGGGAGCGGTTTGCCAACCACCTTCGTGCCCGGCCGTAATCTTGTTTTTTTCTGCTTTGCCGGCGCGCTGGCCTACCGGCGCGGCGCCCGCCATCTGGTAGCGGGCATGTGTGAAACTGACTATTCCGGTTACCCGGACTGCCGCGACGATACCGTCAAAGCCATGCAGGTAGTCCTCACTCTCGGCCTTGACAAGCGAATCACGATCCACACGCCGCTGATGTGGGTCGACAAGGCGGAAACTTTCGCCATGGCGGAGCAGATCGGCGGTAAAGCGTTCCTTGATCTCATCATCGAGGACAGCCATAGCTGTTATCTGGGCAACCGGACGAAACGCCACGCGTGGGGATACGGGTGTGGCACATGTCCGGCTTGCGAGCTACGCGCCCAGGGCTTTGCGAAATTCATGGAACGAAGAAAGACATGATCGACAACGACAAACGCAAGAGCATCGAGGGGAGCATTTTCCTGGTGTTGTTCTGCCTCACTATCCCCGCGGCCAACTGGATGATTGGTCATGTGGGGACGGTGTGTGTTCCCAATGGTCCGTGTTTAGTACCGGTGGCGCCGGGTATCATGGCGCCCTCCGGTGTGCTGATGGTGGGCGCGGCGCTGGTTTTGCGCGATCTGGTACAGCGAAGGCTCGGCGTTGAATTCGGCATCGGCGCGATTGTGGCCGGTGCGGCAATTTCGGCTGGTCTTGCGCCGCCGTCGCTTGTCATCGCTTCCGCAATTGCATTTCTGCTGTCTGAATTCGCCGACTTTGCAGTCTATACGCCGCTCGCGCGCCGCCGTCTGGTCGCTGCGGTCGTTGCCTCAAGCACGGCTGGATTGGTCGTCGACTCGATCGTGTTTCTGTGGCTGGCCTTCGGTTCGCTTGAATTTCTGGCTGGCCAGATCATCGGTAAGCTCTGGATGGTACTGGTGGCGGTGCCGTTTGTCGCATATTTACGCCGACGTGATGATCGGCTCGGCCTGACAGCCGCATGAGGCATTTATGAGTCCAGCCCTGGAGACTCTGCGCAACGTCACCACCGGTACGATCACGACGATGCTGCTGAAGAAGGGTATCCGCCGTTCCTGGATGGCAGGCGCCATGCCCTTCGGTTTTTCGGGCAAACGAGTGGCTGGCCCTGCATTCACGCTGCGCTTTGTCCCGGTGCGCGAGGATCTGGCGACCCCGGAGAGCTGGTCAAAACCGATTTCCACGCGCAGTGCCATCGAAGCAATGCCGGAAAACTGTGTAGTGGTTGCCGACGCAATGGGTGTGACAGGCGCAGGCATATTTGGCGATATTTTGTGTATGAGGATGGTCGCGCGTGGCGTCGCCGCGCTGATCACGGACGGTGTCATGCGCGACAAGCAGGGTGTGCTGGCGACGGGCTTGCCTGTCTGGTGTGCTGGCGTAGCGGCGCCGGCTTCCGTCAATCAGTTGACATTCGTCGGCTGGAACGAACCAATCGGATGCGGAGGTTGTGCGATTTTTCCCGACGATGTCATCGTTGCAGATGACGACGGCGCGGTGGTGATCCCAAAGGACTTGGCCGATTTTGTTGCCAATGAAGGTGCGGAACATGAGCTGCTGGAAAGTTGGCTCGTGCAGGAAGTTGAAAAAGGCGCAAAACTTCCCGGACTCTATCCGCCTAACGAGGAAAACAAGAAGCGCTACGAAGATTGGAAGAAGAAACGCTGATGTTCTTCATTCTCTCGAAGACTGTCGGCTTTCTGACATGGCCCTCCAATTTGTTAATTGCGCTCGGACTTGCGGGCCTGATGTTAATGGCAACGCGCCGGAAACGCGTGGGCAACAGGATGGTATTGGCGAGCTTCATTTTGTTAGCGGCGATTGGCTTTTCTCCGATCGGCGGACTGCTCACCCATTTACTCGAAAGTCGGTTCCCGCCCTGGGATCCGGCGCGTGGCGCACCTGATGGAATTGTGGTGCTGGGCGGCGAAATCTCACCAAGACTTTCACGCGAGCATGATGAGCCGGTCGCTAGCAGCGAGGCTGGCCGCATTATCGCGATGGTCCGGCTTGCGCGGATCTATTCCAACGCACGCATCGTCTATTCCGGCGGTGATGCGAGTTTGCTCGGTAACCAGCTGCCCGAAGCGAATTTCATCTATCCATTGTTCGATAGCTTCGGTATCGCACGCGGGCGCGTGTTATTGGAGACGCGTTCGCGAAACACTGCGGAAAATGCGTCGTTCACAAAGGATCTAGCCAAGCCGAAGCCGGAAGAGCGTTGGCTGCTTGTAACTTCGGCGCAGCACATGCCACGGGCGATCGGGTGTTTCCGTCGGGTCGGATTTCCCGTCGAGGCTTATCCGGTCGGATGGCTCACCGGCGCAAAAGCAGAGCTGACGCCAGGGGCGGTTTTTTCCAGCGGCCTCGCGCGGTTTGATTCCGCCCTGCACGAATGGATTGCACTGCTTGCTTATTGGTTGAGCGGAAAAACGACCGAGCTGTTACCGGCACCATAAGTAGGACGGTGAGGAGCGTTAGCGTTTGCGCAGCTTGCGGCAAAAGACATCGTAGATGGCGCCGATAACGGTGCGTGCTTCGTCGCTCGCTAGCTTGTAGTAAATCGCTTTCCCATCGCGTCGCGTGGATACAAGTCCCTCCGCGCGCAGGCGCGCGAGTTGCTGGGATACAGTCGGCTGCCGCAGCCTGAGCAGATCTTCCAATTCGCCCACTGATTTCTCGCCCTCTGCAAGAATGCATAGAATCATCAGACGACTTTCATGCGCCAGCGCTTTGAGGAAATCGCTTGCACGCTTGGCGTTGTCGACCATGCGGTCGAGGTCATTTGAACGACTGCGGCTTTCCAGGTGATGCAATTCCATAAGCACACCAACAATTGCGTTCCGGCGTGTCAGAATACAGACGATCAACCGGCTGCGTGCAATGATTTTTCGTGTGGCTTCATTTGTTCTCCACTCGTTCCGCCGGCGTCTAAATTTTTTATCAACACGCCAAGCAGGCCCCAGAAATGATCCTCGCCGGGGTAACCACGGATGCGTCCGATCTCGCGGCCATTGTCCACAAGCACAAACAATGGCGCGAGCCGTTCCACCGCGATGAACGCAAGATCCTGTGGCACAGGCTGATCAATATCTACGCGCCGTAGCGGTGCTCGCTGGCCTTCCGCTGTCTTGTGATAAATCGGCGCGATTTCCCGATCAAATGCTTCGCACCAACTGCAACCAGCTTGTTCGAACATAACAAGCTCTGCTGCGGAAGTCGTTGCCAAAGCGGAAATTAGAAATATCGCGACGAGGATCAAGTCACGAGAAAAAAATTTCCATATTTGCAATGCAAGGACCAACTTCTTTCCCTCATCATCTGAACAGAGGATGCGAGTGAGTTTAATATCACGAAAGTTGACTGCGGGCGCGACTGAATTCGCGCTTAACCGTATCGGAATGACAGTAAATTATCGAACGAGCGTAGTTCGATGAGGAGACGGTGAAGGAGGTCAGTATCGCGGGTGTCGATTGCCTTCGGAATCAGCGCCAGGCTGGCCTTGGAGCCGTCGACCAGCCGGCGAAACTCAGGCGCGTTGTGGATGGCTTCGCCTGCGATACCGTCGCAACGGTCCAAATCAACGCCGTATCTCGAGGCTTTATTGGCAATATCTGAGCGAACTTCTGAATTGTCCCAATCGAGCGCGCGGTCATTGTACACCATAAGTGCATCCATCGTCGTATTTGCATCGCGCACACAGTCGGCAAGTACCACGACACCGCTTGCTTTGCGCAGCTCATAGAGGTCCCCGCGAATGGCGTTGAGGCCATCGCGGGCGGCATCCATGCGTCCGGTCTTGAGCATAAGATCGGCTCCGACCAGTCTCGCGCTGACGACGGTAAACAGTTTGCCGTAAAGGTCGTTGCCGTCGAACGCGCCTGGACGGTTGCCGGCAAATCGCTCGGTAAATCCGGTCCAGGCGTCGCGCAACCGGTCGATCTCAAGCGAGGCAAGGTCGGCATTTCCGGTGCGCAGATAGCCGATCGCAACTCGATTATGAGCGCTCACCGCCTCGATTGCCACGTTGAAATCGGCAAGATTATCAGTGTAGGCGGGAACGGTGCTGCCAAACAAAACGAAGGCGAGGCATGTGACACGGGCAACCCAGGGCAGCATCGATGTTCACCGGATGTTGACGCGCAAATTGCTACATTTTTAAAAGTGGGGGTGGCGGCTAACGCGGGCTATAAATATAGGCGTCGTGATGGCCGCGGGCGAGGCCAACTTGGCCGGGTGGTTTATAAGGTACTGATATTGATGTGGACCGGACGGCGAAATTTTCTGGCGGGCGCGGCTGCTCTTGCAGCTTTGGCCGTTTCGCGCGCAAGCGCCGAAGGTCCGATTTTGACCGACGACGGGCTCTACAAAGAACCCTGGTTTCTAGAGAGTTTTCTCGATCTCACTGATGATCTTGAAGGCGCGCGCAAGGAAGGCAAGCGCTTTGCGATTATGTGGGAGCTTCGAGGGTGTCCTTACTGCAAGGAGACGCATTTCGTCAATTTTGCGCAGCCGCGCATCGCAGATTACGTGAAGAAAAATTTCGAAATCTTGCAGCTCAATATCATCGGATCGCGTAAGGTCACCGATTTCGACGGTACCGAGCTCTCCGAAAAAGAGCTGGCTGCAAAATATGGCATCCGGTTCACGCCCACGTTCCAGTTTTTTGGGGAAGGTGCCGCGGCGCTAAGAGTATTGCCGCCGGCTAAACGCGAGGTGGCGCGCGCGCCCGGGTACCTGCTGCCCGACGACTTCCTCGCAATGTTTCGTTACGTGCGCGAAAAGGCCTATGAAGGCAAAAGCCTTCGCGACTACATCAAGTCCCTGCCAGGTTGAGATCTGCCAAAGAGATTCTAGTTTTCATTGGTATTCTTTTTTATGAATATGATTTGAACATGCCGATGAGCGCCGCTATGGTCGGAATAGGAGGAAATATCAATGGGACTGTTATCTCGTCGCGCTGCGTTGGCGCTCGGCGCCGCAAGCGCGGCGCTTAACTTCATCGGTCCGGGTGAGCGTGCATCAGCTGCCGCCAAGGAAGCGGCTGATCTGATTGCCAAGTTCACGGGTGGTAAGACCGCGGAACAGGGCAAGGTTTCGATAGAGCTCCCCGAGATCGCCGAGAACGGCAACACCGTTCCACTTTCAGTTTCAGTTGACGCTCCAATGGCCGCTGACAACTATGTCAGCGAGGTTCTCGTGGTGGCCGATGGCAATCCCAATCCGGGCGTGGCGGTATTTCAATTTTCATCGCTATCCGGGAAGGCAGAAGCCGCAATCCGTATCCGCCTTGCCACGACGCAGAACATCATCGTGGTCGCGAAAACCAGCAAGGGCGAATTCTTGACCAGTCAAAAGCTGGTAAAAGTTACGATCGGCGGCTGCGGCGGCTAATCCGGACAATAGTCAAGGAGACAACCATGGCAGAAAAGCCGCGATTGAAGCTTCCCAAGGAAGCAAAAAAAGGCGAGGTCATCGAAATCAAGACCCTGCTGCCGCACATCATGGAGTCGGGCCAGCGCAAGGATAAGGATGGCAAGCCAATTCCCCGCAAGATCATCAACAAGTTTGTATGCGAGTTCAACGGCAAGCCGGTGTTCGCGGCCAGTCTTGAACCGGCCATCGCCGCCAATCCCTACATGCAGTTTCATGCGAAGGTGGAGGAAAGCGGCACGTTCAAGTTCACTTGGACCGATGATGACGGCACGGTCACTATGGCGGAAGAGACAATCACTGTCATCTAACGACTTGCACAGCGCGCACAAAAATAAATCGTTCGGAGGATTCGATGAAGCGTGGAACGATTCTGGCGGGCGGCGGCGTCCTCGCATTGATTTGGATGGCCGCGTCATTCGTCGCGGCCGTCCCGGGAGCAAACGCACAACCTGCGAAAAAAGAACCACCTCTGGAGATAAAGGGTGACGCCTCGGAGCGTCCGTGGAAACGTTATGCGGGATGGCCGACGCGGGATGAATCGAAATACAGCACGCTTGGCAACTTGGCGACGCCACCAGCGCCTAAGCAGCCGCGCAAGATCACCAAGCCAATCACGGGCGACGCTCAAAAAGGCTCCGAGCTCGTTGCTGACCGCAACCGCGGTGGCTCGTGTCTTGCGTGCCATGTGGTGGGTTCAGCCGGTGGTGCCAACTTGCCCGGCAATGTCGCCCCCGATCTCTCTGAGATTGGCAACGCTGGGCGCGAGGACGAGTGGTTGTTCAACTATATCTACGATGCACGCGTTTATAACCCCGACACGGTAATGCCGCCTTGGGGCAGCCACGAGTTCTTCAACGACCAGGAAATCAACGACATGGTCGCATTCTTGAAAACGCTAAAATCCAAGGCAGTGTTCAAGACCGAGCTCGACAATCCGGAAAAGCGGCCGGCTCCCGTCGAAAAGCGCGAAAATCTCGACCCGATCGAAAACCCGGGAATGTGGGCGGTGGACAAAGCGCAGGAACTTTGGAAGCAGAAAGGCGCTACCGGATTTGCCTGCAGCACCTGTCACAGCGATCCGAAGGCATCGTTCAAAACCTGGGCAGCCGAGATGCCGAAATGGGAGCCACGATTGGACAAGGTGCTAGGCGTCGAAGAATTCGTCACTCGACACGCCAAGGCGACGACCGGTATCGACTGGCTGATGGAGACCGATGAGAATCGCGCCATGTCGGTTTATCTGCACTATCTCGCCAACGACACGCCCATCCATATTGATATCAGCAGTCCTGCCGCTAATGCTGCCATCGAGCGCGGCAAGGAGCTTTCTCAACGCAAGGTGGGTCAGCTCAACATGGCCTGCACCGATTGCCATGGGAAATCGGCGAACCACTGGATTCGCGGACAATGGCTGGGCGAGCCGAAAGGCCAGTACGACCACTTTCCGACCTGGCGTACCAGCCTGTTGGCAATTTGGGACATCCGCCAGCGCTTCCAGTGGTGCCAGGTCAATATCCGTGCCGACGAACTGCCTCCGGATGCCAAGGAATACGGTGATCTGGAGTTCTATCTTGCATCGCAGAATGAGAGCCAGAAACTCAGCGTGCCCGGCATCCGGCACTAAACGATAGCGATGATCACTCGCCGCGAGATTTTGCAGATTGGCGCCGCCACGGCAGCGCTGACCACGGGTGATTTTGGTGTCAGGCATGCGATTGCGCAGCAGCGCCTGACAGAGAACGAGCTGCTCAGATTCAACTCCGCCGGCAACGTTACACTGCTGCATGTCTCGGACCTGCACGCCCAGCTAATGCCGGTCTATTACCGCGAGCCGTCGGTCAATTTTGGCGTTGGTGAGGCGAGGGAACAACCTCCGCACATTACCGGGAAAAGTTTTCTCAAACATTTCGGCCTGGCGGAACGATCGGCAGCGGCCTACGCCCTGACGGATCAGGACTTTACGGCGCTCGCAAAATCGTATGGCCGCATTGGCGGACTTGATCGGCTCGCCGCCGTCGTTAGGCGCGTGCGCGCTGAACGCGGCAGCGACAAGGTCCTATTCCTCGATGGTGGCGACAGCTGGCAGGGCTCGTTCGGGGCCAATGCGAGCCGTGGCCAGGAGATGATCGATTGCATGGCTCTGCTTATGCCCGACGCCATGACCGGTCATTGGGAATTCACCTACGGCGAAGCGCGGATAAAGGAGTTGATCAAAGGCCTCGGCTTTCCATTCCTTGCGCTCAATATCCGCGACACCGAATGGAATGAGCCGGCCTTTGAGCAGTCGAAAATATTCGAGAAGGGCGGTGTGAAAATTGCCGTGCTCGGAGAGGCTTTTGCCTATACGCCAATCGCCAATCCACGCTGGATGATGCCAAAATGGTCGTTCGGAATTCGCGAGGACGATGTCCGCGCCAATGTGGAAAAGGCGCGTAAGAGCGGAGCACAGCTCGTTGTTCTTCTTTCGCACAACGGCTTTGATGTTGACCGCAAGCTTGCTGGGCGTGTTTCCGGTATTGACGTGATCCTCACCAGCCACACGCACGACGCGCTGCCCGAGGCGATCAAGGTTGGAAACACGTTGCTGATTGCGTCTGGCAGCCACGGCAAATTTGTTTCAAGGCTTGACCTCGACGTGCAGAACGGCGCGGTAAGGGAATTCCGCTACAAGCTGATTCCCTTGTTTGCCGATGTGATCAAGCCCGACACGGAGATGTCAGCCGCCATTGCAAAAGCACGCGAGCCCTACGTCAAAAAAATTACGCGTGAAGTTGCCCGCACGGACACACTTCTGTACCGGCGCGGCAATTTCAATGGCACGTTCGACGATCTGATTTGCGCGGCGCTCCTGAGAGAGCGGGATGCTGAGATCGCGCTGTCGCCGGGCTTCCGTTGGGGAGCAAGCGTTCTGCCGGGGCAAGCAATCACCATTGAGGATATCCATAACGAAACTGCGATTACCTATCCGGAGGTCTATCGCCTGTCGATGACCGGAGAGCGACTAAAGGAAATACTCGAGGACGTAGCGGATAACCTGTTCAATCCCGATCCCTACTATCGGCAAGGCGGCGACATGGTGCGGTGTGGCGGCCTTGGCTACGCAATCGACGTGTCCAAACCGATGGGCCAGCGTATATCCGCGATGACTCATCTTAAATCCGGCAAACCGATCGACCCGAAGCGGGAATACATTGTCGCCGGTTGGGCGAGCGTGAACGAGGGCACCGAAGGCCCACCGGTCTGGGATCTGGTCGAACGCTATGTCGCGACTGAAAAGACAGTGCGGGTGCCGCCTAACGCCAGCGTCAAAATTTCCGGGGCATAGTCTACGGTTCAATTACATTCATAAAAAAGAATATGATAAACGTGCGGTGAAACGATCCATCGGGAGGCGCCGATGACCGGCCCGTTTGACAAAGACCGTGCGACGCGCCGCCACTTTCTGGCGGGAGCGGCGGGGCTTGCGGCGGCAGGCGCCGCAAGCGCGCGTGCCGATAATGTGAAAAACCTTCCACCGAATGTTGCCGACTGGACACGGCAACTTGGCCAAGGTGTCGGCGCGCGGGGCTATGGCAATCCATCCAAATACGAGAAGGATGTCGTCCGCCGCACCGTGCCCTGGCTCACGGCGACGCCGGAATCTTCGGTCAGCTTTACGCCGCTACACCAGCTTGATGGCATCATCACGCCGAATGGGTTGTGCTTTGAGCGCCATCACGGCGGCATCGCGGAAGTCGACCCCAACGACTATCGACTGATGCTGCATGGGCTCGTCGACAAGCCACTCGTCTTTACGCTCGACGAGCTCAAACGGCTGCCACGCGTCAATAAGATCTATTTTCTCGAATGCGCTGCCAATTCGGGAATGGAATGGCGCGGAGCCCAGCTCAACGGCTGTCAGTACACCCACGGCATGGTGCATTGCGTACAGTATACGGGCGTGTCGTTGAAAGTGCTGCTGGAGCAAGCCAACTTAAAGCCCAGTGCAAAATGGATAATGGTTGAAGGCAGCGATGCTGCCGCGATGAATCGTTCAATCCCGCTCAATAAAGCGCTCGATGACTGCATGGTCGCTTATCGCATGAACGGCGAGATGCTCCGCCCCGAGCAGGGCTATCCGGTTCGGCTGGTCGTGCCGGGCTGGGAGGGAAATGTCTGGGTCAAATGGCTGCGCCGCATCAAAGTCGGAGATCAGCCCTGGTTCACGCGCGAGGAGACCTCGAAATACACCGACCTTCTTGAAAATGGGAAAGCGCGTCAGTTCACGTTTGTAATGGACGCGAAATCAGTGATTACCTCGCCATCCCCGCAAGCCCCGGTGCAGCAGAGGGGATTTAACATGCTCTCGGGCCTTGCCTGGTCTGGGCGCGGCAAGGTCAAACGCGTCGATATCTCACTCGATGGCGGGCGCAATTGGCACATGGCGCGGATTGACGGCCCGATATTCGACAAGGCCTGTGTGCGTTTTTACTACGAATTCGATTGGAACGGCGAAGAGCTGTTGCTTCAATCGCGCGCGATGGATGATACCGGCTACGTGCAGCCAACCAAGGATGCCTTGCGCAAGATTCGCGGCGTCAATTCGATCTACCACAACAACGGCATTCAGACCTGGGAGCTCAAATCCAGCGGGGAGGTTGAGAATGTCGAGGTTGGCTAGAGCGGCACTCACCGCTGGTTTGTTGATCGGGTGCGCGGGAGTGGTGCTGGCGCAAGGCAAAAAGGAAACGTCGCGCAACTATGGTATTGGCCACCTCGCCACGGCCGAGCAAATTGCTGGCTGGGACATCGACGTTCGCCCGGATGGACAAGGGGCGCCTCCGGGCCGGGGCTCCGTAAAGGACGGTGAAAAGATTTATCTCGACAAATGCGCAGCCTGCCATGGCGAATTTGGCGAAAGCGCTGGTCGGTGGCCGCAGCTTGCGCAAGGCAAAGGTACGCTAGCTTCGCACGATCCTGTCAAAACGGTTGGCTCGTATTTTCCTTATCTGTCGAGCGTTTTCGACTACATCCGCCGCGCCATGCCGTTCGGTGATGCCGAGTCGCTCAGCAATGATGAACTCTTTGCTGTCACCGCCTACGTCCTCAATCTCAACGACATCGTAGATGATAAATTCGTGCTGTCGAAGGAAACCTGGGGCAAGGTCAAAATGCCCAACGAGGGCGGTTTTTTCGACGACGACCGCGAGAAAACAGAAAAGGCCTTTTGGAATCCAAAACCCTGCATGAAAGACTGCCGTGGTCCGGTGAAGATCACCGGCCATGCACAGGCGGTCGATGTAACCCCTGACGAAAAGACGCAAAAACGCGGGGTGGAGTAGCGTCTCGGCAGCATTTCGCCTATGACATCCCGGCAGCTTTAACGCGCAGCCGGGACTGCCAATGGCCAAACTCAATCTTTCTGTTGCCGTCGGCCCTTATGACCGTACGCGCGCACTGATCGACGGTGCTGTGCAAATCGACGGGGTCAAGCCGGCTTGCATGACGTTGTCGCCGGAGGAAATTTTTTTCCGCGCCTTTCGACAGGCCGAATTTGATATCTGCGAATTGTCGCTGTCGAGCTTCACGGTCAAGACCGCTCAGGGAAATTGCCCCTATGTCGGAGTGCCGGCGTTCGTATCGCGAGCATTTCGCCATACGTCGATCTACGTTCGCACCGACCGCATCAAGAAACCGGCAGACCTCAAAGGGAAAAAAATTGGCGTCCCGGAATATCAGCTAACTGCCAATGTGTGGGCGCGCGCCATCCTTGAGGACGATCACGGCGTGAAACCATCTGACGTTCATTGGATACGCGGCGGAATTGAGGATGCCGACCGGCCGGAGAAAATCAGCATCAAGTTGCCACCTGAAGTGAAGCTTGAGGACGCACCCAAGGGCAAATCGATTTCCAGGCTGCTTAAGGAAGGTGAGATCGACGGCTTTATCGCGCCGCGTCCGCCATCATTGCCAAAAGACACGCCAAATGTCGGGTGGTTATTTTCTGACCCGGTAGCGGCGGCAAAAGAATATTTCAATCGCACCAGGATTTTTCCAATAATGCATCTCGTGGGTGTGAGGCGTACACTCGCTGACAAACATCCCTGGCTGCCCGGGGCGGTATTCAAGGCGTTTGAACGGGCAAAAAAAATAGCGCTGGACCAATTGAACGATACTTCGGCAACGAAGGTGACATTGCCGTTTGTCGAAGAGCGCTTGATGGAAGCGCGGGCGCTGATGGGCGACGACTTCTGGTCATATGGCGTTGCGTCAAACCGCAAGACGCTGGAGACATTCCTGCGCCATCATCATGCGCAGGGTCTTTCGTCGCGGCTGGTGACTGTGGAGCAAATGTTCCACCCCGGTACACACGAGTCGTTCAAGCTTTAGCCGCACGGGCGCGAAAGCGATGGCAGCCATCAAGGTCATGAGCGGCGGGGCGCCGAAGGAGATCTTCCTGAAACTGACGCCTCAGTTCGAAAAGCAGTCCGGTCACAAGGTGGAATACGTCTTTGCGGTCATGTCTGTCCTGCGCGACAGGCTCGCGGGTGGTGAAAAGGCCGACGTGCTCGTGATGCCGACCAATATTCTTGACGGCTACCAAGATGATGGGACAGTGGTCGCGCAAGGTCGTGCTATCCTCGGCTTTGTCAGTATCAACGCGGTGGTGCGCACGGGCGCGCCGAAACCCGATCTGTCGACGCCCGACAAGGTCAAGCAGGTCATCCTCAGCAGCCGCACCATCATTCATGCCACACCGGGTGCCACTCCAAGCGGCACGCATATGGGCAAGTTGATCGAGCAAATGGGAATTGCCGACGCAATGAAGGGCAAGATCATTCACCGCCCGGCGCTCGAAGGGGGTGCGCAACTCGTCGCCAGCGGGGAAGCCGAGATCGGCTTTTACCCGAAGAGTGAGGTGGTCAATGCAACCGGTTTGACCGTGGTCGGACCATTGCCGGCTGCGATTCAGCTGACCACGATTTACGGCGCAGCCGTAACCGCCGCCAGCGCCGCTGCCGATGCGGCGGCAGCTTTTATCGCCTTCATGAGTAATCCGGCGCACCGCGCCGCATGGACGAAGGCCGGATTTGATCCGCCTGGTTAGGTTTTGACCGGCTTGAGCTTCACGTGGATATTCTTTTCCTGCGTAAACGCCAGCATTTCCTCGAAGCACTCTTCACGACCAAGGCCGGACTGCTTGAAACCGCCGAACGGCGCACCGAGGAAGTGCTTACTCACCTCATTGATCCAGACATAGCCGACTTGGACCGCGATTGCGGTGCGATGCGCGGTATTGAGATCATTGGTCCAGATCGAGGCGGTGAGCCCATATTCAACTGCATTGACGGTCTCAAGCATCTTCGCCTCGTCGCGCCATTTGAACACGCCGAGCACCGGACCAAATATTTCCTCGCGCGCAATCCTGTTCTTCTCGGTCACCGCGAATACCGTGGGCTCGATGTAGAAGCCGTTCTTGAGCGAGGGGTTGGTGGGTGGGCCGCCGCCGGTAATAAGCTCGGCGCCCTCGCTTTTAGCGGAATCAATGAAGCTTAAGATCCGATCGAATTGCTGCTTCGACACAATGGCACCCATTGTTGTTGCCGGATCGGTCGGAATGCCTGGCTTGTAGTATTTGATCTTCTCCTTCACGCGCGCGATCACCGCGTCATAGATTTTTTCGTGGATGAAGGCCCGGCTCGTCGAACCGCACGATTGCCCGCACCAGGTGAAGTTCATGCCTCCGATAACTGCGCCCGCGACCTCTTCGGGGTCGGCGTCGCCATAGGCGATCAGGGCGTTTTTGCCGCCGAGCTCCAACATCGTCCGTTTGACGGTATCGGAAGCTGCCTTCATCACCGCGCGGCCAGTTGGCACGCTGCCAATCAGTGCAATCATGGCGACGTCAGGATGGCTCGCCAGTCTTTGGCCGGCCTCGCGTCCGCCGGGTACAACGTTGAATACACCAGGCGGCAACAAGCCGCCGATCAGTTCGGCCAGCCGCAATGAGGAAAGCGGAGCCTGCTCAGGCGGCTTTACGATCACGGCATTGCCGGCGGCCAGGGGCGCTGCCGATTTTCCCGCACAGAACATGAACGGATGATTGAACGGGATAATCCGGCCAACCACGCCCACAGGTTCGCGTATCGAAAAGTTGACCACATCCGGACCCATCGGAATTGAGGCGCCCTTCATCTCAGTGACGAAGCCGGCAAAAAATTCTACTTGGGCCGCCGCGATCATGGCGTCGCTGACCATTTCCTTGACCGGATTGCCGCAGTCGGCGGCATCGATCGTGGCAAGTTCACTGGCGTTCTGACGGAGGATCTCCGCAATGCGCCGCAAGATTTTTGCGCGCTCCAGCGGCAATACGCGTCGCCATTCCTTGAAGGCTGCTTTCGCCGCCGCTACGGCGGCGTCGATATCCTCGGCGCCTGAATCCGCAACCTTGCCGAGCGATTGACCAGTGCCGGGATTGATCGTGTCAGCGTAACGGCCGGCCTTCGGCTCGTGCCAGGCCCCGCCGTAATAGGCGCCACGATTCCCGGGCAACACCACGGCCTGAGCGGACGCAGATTTCGGGGAGACTGTGGTGGTCATGTTACTCACCTTTATTTGCGGCGACGACGCCTTTTATTTGCGGGGCGAAATTTGAATGAGCTCGGCGACCTGTTCCTTGGTGAGAGCTGCCGGAATAAATTTCAGGTTCACCGCCTCTGGTATCAAAGAATCCAGGCCATGAATCAGATCGGGATTGACCAGGCTCTTGGGGAAAAACTCATCGCGCACACGTTTGGCCATTGGTTCAGGAACTTTGGCGAATTCCGCGTAATCTTTGATGACCTGTGGGTCTGATGAGTACATGTAGTCAATGGCCTCGCGATAGGCCTTCATAAAACGTTCGATAACGTCCCTGCGATTCTTCAGCACGTCAGCATTGGCAACCAAGACCCGGATGGTTTGCCCCCGCACCAACGCAGCATCGGTTGCCCGTGCAACCAGATGGATCTTGCCTTCCTCCATCTCTTTAAGCCCGAAGGGTGGCGAGGCCCAGCCGACGTCGACCTGATCGGTCATCACGGCCGTAAGCGTTGCGCTCGGATTGCCGGTGGCCTGCGGCTTGGCGGTGAGTTTGAATTCATCGATAAACGCGCGCACCACGCTGTTGGTCGAGGATCCGACCGTTGAAAAAGCTATGGTATGACCGTTGGTGTCCTTGAGCGTTTTGATGTCTGGATTTTTGGCGTACCAATAATCCGCGGCCCCGGTTGCTTGGGCACCTATGATACGCACCGGAGCCCCTTTGGAATAAGCCGCCATCGCGCCGAGGGTGCCAACCGCAAGGCCAAGGTCAACACCGCCGGCAATGACCGGCTGCAAAGTTTCGCCGCTGCCCGACGTATAAATCATTTCCAGTTGCAGGCCGTGTTTTTTGAAGATGCCGGCCTTTTCACCAAGATGCGTGATCGATGTATCCCAGTTCCCGCGCTGGCCGATGGTCATCTTCACCAAATCGTCGGCCGAGGCCCAATTGATGTGAGACATCACCGCAATAAGTGCAGCGGCAGCCGTGAGGATCGTTTTCATGTCGTCGCCCCTTCAAATACCCACTAGTTTCGCTTGATGTTTTCCAGGCCGCCCAGTTTTCCGATGAGAGAATTGGCGCCGATTGCCAGGACAAACAGAACAATTAGCATTGCGTACATCCCCGGCATGTCGAAAACGCTGTAGGTCTGAATAATCAAGAATCCGATACCCTTGTTCGAAAGCTTGGTTTCGGCAAGCAACGTGCCGATCAGGGCGAAACCGAAACCGAGGCGCATGCCGTTGATGATGGGATGGCGCATGGCAGGCAGATAGATCTTCAACACCATTTGCGCCGTGCTGGCGCGGAAGCTCTTCCCCACACGGATGAGAACCTGGTCAATTTGCCGCATGCCCGCTGCAACGTTAAGCGCCACAGGAAAGAAACAAGAGAGGGTACCGAGCGCGACCTTGGATTCAGAGCCAACCCCGAACCACATGATCATGACCGGAAAAAAGATGATCTTCGGCGTCGGGCCAAGATAGTACAGGTAAGGCTCGAAAGCCTTTGACAGAAATCGGTTGGCGCCGAGCAACAGACCGACAAGCAGGCCGGCCATACCGCCGATCGCCAGCGCTGCGCTGATTTCCGCAGCAGTGACACCAAGATTGAAATAATAATTGCGGTCCGTGAGTAGCGTCGCCAGCGCACGGCCAATCGATAGCAACGAGGGCACCACGTCACGGTAAAGCCAGCCGGAATGGGCGAGGGATTCCCAAAGCGCGAGCACGCCGAGAATGATGGCAACGCGCAGCAGCGTCACCGGGCTCACGATCGGTGCCGTGACCGCTTGTCTTAATCTACCGGTCTCAGCCATCGCTCGGCCTTTTCCAGCACCATGAAGAACAGCACGCTGACCAATATCACGAAGCAGATCGCGGCATATGTGCCGGCGAGATCGTAACGCTCGGCAAGATCATTGATGAGTTGGCCGAGTCCGCCGAAATTAATAAGAAACTCCGTGCCGACGATATTGATCAATGCGAAGATTAATCCAAGCCGCACGCCCACGAATATGGTCGGCAAAGCCGCAGGAAATAGTATTTTCCAAAATTGCTGCGTCGCCGTTAGTTTAAAACTGCGTCCAACATTGACGAGTACTTTGCGTGTGCTGGATATGCCCTCGATGGTCTTGAGGATCACCGGCGGCAGGGCGGCGAAAAACCCTATCATGATGATGGTCCAGGCGTTGCGGCCGAAGATGACCATGAACAACGGATAGGTGAGTACCAGCGGCGCCGAGGCAAACGCCGCAACCCAGGTTTCACAGGCTTTTTGCAGCAGGCTAAAGCGCTGCATCAACACGCCAATGAATACCCCGCATACCGTGATCATCACGCCGGCGGTGAGACACTCACTGGCTGTGAAGATGAAACGATGGACAATATTTTCCTCGAGGAAGAGACGACCAAAGCTCGCGGCGATTTCTGAAGGCAACGGGATGATGTAACGGTTGAGCAAGCCAACGCGGATGAGCACCTCGACAAGCAGTACCGACACAATGAATGAGCCAAATCCCACTAAGGGGGCTGCGTAACTACGATTTGAGGGATGAACGCCTGAAGCATCTATTGTCATGATGCCGCGCCCTCGTGATGCAATACGTGCTCTTCTTCATCCTTCATGCCCCGGCTGGCTTCTTCGCGCAGGTCGTTCCAGACCTGCGCCACGTAGCGGCCGAAGGCTTCGCTGGTGACAATCTCGGACGTGCGTGGTCGCGGCAGGTTGATGTCGATGATGCGCTTCACCTTCCCAGGTCGATAAGTCATCACCAGGATGCGGTCTGACATTTGCACTGCTTCGGTGATGTTGTGCGTGATCAGCAGCGTAGTTTGCTTGAGCTGTTGCTGGATTTGCAAAACCTTGTCGCCGAGCAGCAGCCGTGTCTGCTCGTCGAGGGCAGCAAACGGCTCATCCATCAACAGAATTTTTGGCTCGGAAGCTAGTGTCCGTGCCAGCGAAACGCGCTGTCGCATCCCACCCGACAATTCGCCCGGATAGCGATTCTCGAAGCCGTCGAGGCCGACCATCTTTATGAAATGACGGGCGCGCTCGGCGCGCTTGGCCTTGGGCATACCAACAAGTTCAAGCGGAAAAGCAACGTTGTCAGTGACCGTGCGCCACGGGAACGTGGATTCCTCCTGGAACACCATGCCGATCGATTTGTGCGGGCCGGTAATAGTTTCGCCCGCCACGCTGACGACTCCTTGATGATGGCCAAGTAGCCCGCCAATCACATTGAACAATGTAGACTTGCCGCAGCCGGAGGGGCCGATCACAGAGAGGAATTCGCTCCGCCTGACTTTGAAGGAAACATTGTCGACAGCCGTTATGGGGCCCTCGGGGGTTTCGAATTGCACGAAAATATCATCCGCCACCAGGATGGCGTCGGCTGGTACTGTGGGCGTCGGCATCGGTGACTAGTCGCTTGTTCGGGTCATTATGGCGGTTACTGGCGCAGTGTAACCTGGCTCGACTCTTACATCGACAACAGCGACACGACCTGCCTCGACCGCTGCGATCGCCTTCGCGAACGTTGCCGCGAGGTCGCCTACCGCCGTCACCGGGCCGAAACCCTCTGCCCCCTGCGCGCGCGCCATAGCGGCGAGGTCAATATCAGGCTCCGAAATGCGCTGACCGATCCAGCGGTTCTCGATCGGCCGGTTGCGCATGCGAGCCACGCGCTCCTGGTGCAGTTCGTCATTGAAGAACGAGCGATTGTTGGCGACCACGATCAGTAGTGGAATGTGGTAATGCGCCGCGGTCCACAATGACGTAACGCCCATCAGAAAATCGCCATCACCGCATACAGCGACCGGCAAACGGCCGGAACCCTTGAGCGCGAGCGCAGCGCCTACTGAAATGCCGGGGCCCCCGCCGACGCCACCACCGCCGTCGCCGCCAAGGAAGTCGAGCGGATGGCGGAACGGCCAGACCGCGCCATTCCATGATAGCGAAATATGGGTGAGGGAGGTTGAACGATTGCCGACTGCGCGGTGCAAGGCTGCGGCCAGGTGATCGACTGTGAGTTTGTCTCCGGCAGGCTTGAAAGGATCGACTTTTTTGGTTGGTACCAGATGCGGCTTGGCCGCACCCAACGCGGCAAGTAGCGCGGGGACCGCCACGTCCGGCTCGCAGTCGATCATGACATCGACCGGGGGCAGACCTTGATAGTCCATGCTCCAACCATTGTGCAGACGATGATCGACCGAAACCTGCACGAACTTCGCAGCGGTGTTGCCACCCGCATTCTTGAGCGTGCCCACGATGTCAACCCAGTCCAGGCTGAGAATGACGTCGGCGGTACGAATCGCTTCGGCGGCTTCCGGCGAGAGCGCAGTTCCACCGGGCGCGCCCGCGTGCAGCGCATGATCCGTCGGGAATGAGGCACCTATTTTAAGATCGGTAACCACTCGCGCAACGAGCCGCTCGGCCAAATTGACTCGCTGGTTCCATGCATCCAGATTACGTGACACGCGTCCGGCCAATATCACTGCAGACTTTGCGGTGCGGAGAAGATCGGCAGCCTTGCTCACCATTTCAAGTGGGGCAGCGCTTTTCACGTCCGGCATAAAGCGCTGCGCGTCGATCGGAGCTATCGCGTCGGGCAGTTTTTCTTCCTGCATGCCGGCATCGAGATTGACGTAAGTTGGTCCGCGGGGCGCGGTATTGGCAATCCAGCCGGCGCGAAGCACGGCCTCGCGTGCGGCTACCGGCGAAGCTGGCTGGTCGTCCCATTTTGTGTAACCGCGTATCAACGCTCCTTGGTCTCGTGCGGTATGGATCCAGTCGATCCATGGCCGTCGCTTGACCGCGTCGACCGGTCCGGTTGCGCCGAGAATGATCATCGGCATGCGGTCGCACCAAGCGTTGAAGATCGCCATAGTGGCGTGCATCAACCCAACGTTCGAATGTACGGCCGCCGCCATCGCCTTGCCGGTCACTTTGGCGTAGCCATGCGCGATGGCGACAGCGCTTTCCTCGTGCAGACAGAGAAGCATTTGCGGCCGCTCATTGCCGAGGTAGTTCACGATGCTGTCGTGCAGGCCGCGATAACTGGCACCAGGATTCAGGGCGATATACGGGACATCGAGCGCACGGAGCGCATCGGCCGCAACGTCGCTGCCATACTGGGCGGAATTGACGCCCGCTGGCACCGGGCGATCAAGCGCCGCTATCGTGGCGTCACGACCCGATTGCGTCTTGCTCTTGGCACCGTCGCGAAGGGAACTGGTCACGATAAGAACCCTGGTGTCATCGCCCGACTGGCGGGATGGGCGGCATCCAACCGGATTACGAGCCTTGACGCAATCGGGCGAGCACTTTCAGGCCGGCGTAGCCGTCCGCCGGCTCCATACCGGCCTTCTTTTGGAAGGCGAGGACCGCCTTAATCGTATCGCTGCCGGTGCGGCCGTCGATCCCATCGGTCTTGAAACCCTGCTCGTTAAGCCGGCGTTGAATTTCCTTGACCTCTTCCAGGGTTGGCGTGCGCTCGCCGCCCGGGAACTGCTGCCGGAATGGTGGATCGCCGCGGATCAAATCGCCGAGATGGCAAAGCGCGAGCGCATAACTGCTGGACGGGTTGTAGGAATAGACGGCACGGAAGTTCTGGCCGACCAGGAAGGCCGGCCCACCTGCGACCGGGAGCCAAAGCTTTGCTTGGTCGTTCGGTCGCGCAAAAGTGGCACCGTCAGCGCGCCGCACTCCGAGTTCCCCCCATTTGGCGTAAGAGCGCATTGTGCGATTGTTCGCCAGCCGGGTGTGACTTGCAGCGAGCGAAACCTCGCATCCCCATGCCTCGCCACGCCGAAACTGGCCACGCTCAACCAAATAACGCGCGGTGCCAGCAAAGGAATCGTCCGGCTTGCCGAAGGGTGAAGTGCGGCCATCGTGGTCGTAGTCGACGCCCATGTTCAGCCACACCTCAGGCATCCATTGGGTATGGCCCATGGCGCCAGCCCAGGAACCGATCATTTCCGATGGCTGTGCCCAGCCGCGATCAACAATCGTCAGTGCGTTGAGCAGTTCGGCCTCCCAATAGCGGCGGCGCCGCGGCTCGCCCCAGGCCAGCGCGGCGAGTGCTGGAATTACAGGCCGCATATATTTCGGATTGACAATAACGTCGCCGAACGACGATTCCATTCCCCACAGGCCAAGCAGGATGTAGCGGTCAACGCCATAGTCCTTTTCGATGCGCGTGAGCAGGTTGGCATATTCCTTTCCGCGCGCCTTGCCGGTGATCACCCGCCACTCGGAGCAACGCCGATTGATGTATTGCCACAACAATTCGGTGAATTCTGGCTGCGACTGGAATTCCGCAAGGACAGTGGCGTCGGGCATCAGTGCGCTCATCACGCGATCATATGTTTGTTCTGAAATGCCGCGGCTGAGCGCGCGCGAGCGAAAGCTTGCGACCCAGCGGGCGAAAGCAGGCGGCTGCGTGGCGGCGGCGAGCCCGCCAAGTGTGAGGTATGTGGCGGTGGCGAGTGCGCCCGATATCAAGGTGCGGCGCGTAAGGTGCCGAAACGGCAAAGTCGCATGGGAGATCATGGCAACATTGTAGCCGCAGCGCGCCAGCCCACAATGCGACGCCTTAACTCTCGCTATGCTTGCGTTTCTTCCGGGCGTGCCGCTTCCTGCGGGGCGTTTCTTTTGCCTTTTGCCGCTTTTCGGGTTCAGCTGTGGGTTCCGGCGACGCGGCCGGCGCCAGCGCCACCGCAGGCGACTCGGGATGCTGGATTACAGGCGGAACTCCGGCCACAGCCGGCACGGCATCGCCCTGCTTGATCTCGGTCCCGCGCGCACCGATCAACCGTTCGTAGGCGGCAACAAGCGTCATATATGGATTGACAAACACCCAACCGACTTTGGTCGGCACCTGCATGTCGAAATGCAGGTGATAGGTCGTGCCGCGCTCGCCCTTGTTGTAGTTGCCGACTTTACCGATCAAATCACCTTCGTGCACCAGCTTGCCACTAACAATGCCGTCGGCATCAAGCTGATTGGGGTTCATGTGCATGTAGCGCACGCGAATGTGAGCATTGGGCGTATTGATGAACAAATAGACTGCCTCTTGCTTGCGTGCGCGCAGGATGAAGCCGTCATGCGCCGCGACAACCTCATGCTGGTAGGGCTGACAGCGGTCGGCCCCGTCGTTGAACAAGGTGCAAGAAGTTGGCCGAATGTCTTGTCCCTGATGACCCTCGCCACCGGGGCACTGGCCGACGAAATAGTTACGGTGCTCGCAGAAATTATCGCGCCAGGGATAGGAGTAGTTGCTGGGCGCACTTTCATTGAACACCAGCGGCCATCCGTTCACCTTGCACGAATAGGATTGGTCCCTCTTGTGTAGATTGCGGACGGACCGGCCCGTAAAGTCACAATCGCCCCAGTTGTTGAACGATTGCGAATTGGCGAAGGCAGGAGACTCCTTGAGCGGAAAGCGAAGGCGCGCATAAACTGTATAGTCGGCTTGCCCGCCGAGGTCTTTTTTCAAGCCGGTGCGGGGAATGAGAAACCCGGGACTGAAATAGGTGAAGTCCTTTGAAACTTCCTTCGGTCGTTCGAGTGATACTGCCTTAGCCGATTGCGGTATCGAGCCAGGCGTTCCTCCTGCCAGCTTCAGCGTACGCATGAAACGGTCCATGACACGATCCGCTTGCTTGCAAGTGAGAACTTTCGCGCGCGGCCGAGTGTCGAGGCAATAGATGGCTGCAACATAAGTCACGCCATAACGCTCGAAGCTGTAACGTATGTAGGATTCGTGCAGATAGCGGCGTATGCCAGGGAAGTCGTCCTGAAGCGTTTTCACCAATTCGCCCTGGGGGAGGGCGGGACCGTCAAGTTCGTACGTCACGCGAAAACCGGAGAGCAAAACGTAGACCGGATCGGCGTAACGAATATCGGAAAGCTCGCGAACGTCGGCGAGCTTTAATGCAAATGCGGAATCATAGCCGGCAGGGCCGGTCACGAAAAAATTCGTTACACGAAAGCCCGCGCGCATAAAGCGATCGGTGATTTCCAGCACCCTGTCCGGTGGCGCGTCGGGATTGGTGGCGTGTTCCTTGGCGAAGCCGTCCGCGTCGAATGGCAAAAGGACGGGTACCGGGCTCTGAGCAATGCCAGGGAAGCCCGGCTCGGACTCCTTATTAAGCTTGGCGAAGGCGTCGTTCGCCGAGCCCGACTGGTCGGCAAGACTCGCAGCCGCCGCATCCCAATCGACCTGGGCGGCCGAGATACGCGGTTCCGTCATCTCCTCCGCTGGCGCGGCGTTGGCGATGAGTAAGGCAAAGCCAACAAGAACGGCATGTTTCAATCAGAATTCCCTCGTTCTGCCTCGCCAGCCAAGATTCGATGACTCCTGAGAGTTAAGGGCATCAAACCGAAGCATACAAGGGTGGCGTCCTCGTGTAGGGTGCGCCGCGGCGCCGCGGCTTGGCGGTGGAAACGCCGGAGTTTGTAAAAAATGACGGTGCGTGAAGCAAGTCGAACGGCGGCCTCGAATGCCGGGCGCGAGCCGGAATTTATTCAGACCGGCGGCACCGTACGTCTGCACCTTACGCTTGCCACCACTGATTATGATCATGTGCGCGATTTGGTGAATGGCGTGGTACGGCCGGAAGGGATCGTCCTTACCGCTTTCGTGCTACCCGTCGAGGAAATTTTCTACAGGTTTATTAAGAACCAGGAATGGGACGTTTCAGAACTGTCTTTCGGCAAGTTCATCGGGTTCGCCTCGCAAGGCAATTCGCCGTTCGTTGGAATTCCTGTTTTTCCATCTCGCGTATTTCGCCACTCAGCATTCTACGTGCGCAGCGACCGCGGCATCTCCAAGCCGAAAGATCTGGAAGGCAAGCGTGTCGGCATTCCTGAGTGGGCGCAGACCGCCGGGATCTATGCGCGGGGATTTCTGTCGGAAACTGCCGGAGTTGATCTAAGAAAAATCCACTGGGTGCAGGCCGGCATGAATGAGGCCGGGCGCGAAGAGAAGGTCGAGTTCACACTGCCTGCCGGAATTCAGTATGAGCAGCGGCGAGACACCAGCGTGAGTGCAATGCTGCTTTCGGGCGAGGTTGATGCGGCAATTTCGGCGCGTGTACCGGAGGCATTTAGCAAAAGCCGCGGCAAAATTTTACGGCTCTATCCTAACTATCGTTCCGAGGAGAGCCGCTACCATGCCGCGACCGGTATCTATCCAATCATGCACGTGATCGCTTTGCGCCGGCCGGTGTTCGAGCGCTACCCTTGGGTCGCGATGAACCTGTTCAAGGCGTTCGATGACGCCAAGCGTCGCAGTCTCGAGCGTATACAGGATCTGACCGCGTCGCGCATACCTGTACCATGGGCGGCGGCGATCGCCGGCGAGTGGAGCGAAAACTTCGGCGCCGATCCATTCCCTTACGGGCTCGAAGAAAATCGCAAGACATTGGATGCGTTCTGCCGGTTCGCGCATGCGCAGGGCATCACGGTGAAACGGCTGACGCCGGATGATCTGTTTCCGAAGGAAGTGCGAAGCAGTGTGCGGGTTTAGTCCTTGGCGCGTTCCACGTAGGACCCGTCTGCGGTGCTCACCACCACACGGGTACCAACAGTGATGTGGGTAGGCACCATGGTGCGAACGCCATTCGACAACATCGCTGGCTTGAACGAGCCCGAAGCGGTCTGACCCTTCACCACCGGTTCAGTGTCAGTGATCTCCAGGGTCACCTTTTGGGGGATTTCAATGGAAACCGGAGTGCCCTCGTGGATCGCCATGCTCACCACCATGCCTTCCTGAAGATATTTTGCATAATCGCCGACCACGTCAGCCGGTACGTGCACCTGGTCAAAAGTTTCCTGGTTCATGAAATGGAAACCGTCGCCATCCTGATAGAGGTATGAGAACTCATGGTCCTCTACGTGGGCGCGCTCGACCTGGTCGGTGGTTTTGTAGCGTACCGACGTCTTCACGCCGTCGGAGATCCGGCGCATATCGACCTGGGTGGTCGGCGTACCCTTGCCGGGGTGAAAATTTTCTGCAGTGAGAACGACGTAGAGTTTGCCGTCGATATCAACGATGTTGCCCTTACGGAGCGATGAAGCGATGACTTTCACGATAGCGGTCCTTGACTTATATGCGGCGGGCGGCCGCGGTTTCGGGCCGCACCATAGCGATCTTCTCGCCCGACGCCAGTCTTTCCCGCGTGTTCGATCGAGGTAAACGTGCCGAAAGGTCAGCCTTTCTGGAGCGCAGGCCGCCACGCCTCCCGCCGGCCATATCTAATGGCGCGAAACCGTATTACCGCAGCTTTGCGCGACTGGTTCGCGAAACGCGATTTTGTGGAGGTTGAGACGGCGGTCCTGCAGGTATCACCCGGCAACGAAACCCATCTCCACGCCTTCGCTACGGATCTGACGGGGCCAGATAGGAACCATCATGGACTCTATCTGCACACATCGCCAGAATTTGCCTGCAAGAAGCTATTGGCGGCAGGAGAGACACGCATCGTTGATTTTGCGCGCGTCTTCCGCAACCGAGAGCGCGGTGCGCTCCATCATCCCGAATTTACCTTGCTGGAATGGTACCGCGCGAACGAACCCTATGAGGCACTCATGGACGACTGTGCCGCGCTGCTGGCCGAAACCGCGCGCGCGGCCGGCGCAAAGGAATTTCGATTTCGAAACAAGACCGCCGATCCTCTGACCCCACCGGAACGGCTGACCGTGGCGGATGCCTTCGCCCGCCACGCTGGAGTTGATTTGCTGGCGACAATCAGCAAGGGCAGGGGTGACCGCGCTGCGCTTGGCGCTCAAGCAATCAAGGCTGGGGTCGCCGTCGCCAAGGACGATACCTGGGGCGATATTTTCAGTCGGGTTCTGGCAGAGCGCGTGGATCCCCAGCTCGGCATTGGACGTGCTACCATAATGTATGAATATCCGTTGCCGCTCGCGGCGCTGGCGCGTGCAAAGCCAGGTAGCGACAAGGTTGCCGAACGCTTCGAGCTCTATGCTTGCGGGATCGAACTTGCAAACGCCTTCGGCGAGCTGACCGATGTTGCCGAGCAGCGCGCTCGCTTTGAGACAGCGATGGCAGAAAAAGAACGCATCTACGGAGAGCGATATCCGGTGGATGAGGACTTTCTCAGCGCACTGGGTCACATGCCGCAGACATGTGGCATCGCGCTGGGGTTCGATCGGCTGGTCATGCTGGCAACCGGCGCGCAGCATATTGACCAGGTACTCTGGACACCGGTTTTCGAGCCATAGACAGGCAAGGCACAGTCATGACAACGCTAAGAACGCCGACACAATTATGCGAACGCGGTCTAACCACTTCTGAGGAACTGCCCGCGTTGCAAGCGGTAGCTGCCCGCTATGCTGTGGCGCTGCCTGACCCACTGGCGCAATTGATCGATCCTCGTGATCCCGATGATCCGATTGCGCGACAATTCATCCCCGATGCTGGTGAACTCGATCGAAAGGCTGGCGAAATCGACGACCCGATCGGCGAGGATCGGCACAGCCCGGTGGAAGGCATAGTCCATCGCTACCCTGATCGCGCGCTGCTTAAGCTCATCCACATTTGCGCGGTGTATTGTCGTTTCTGTTTCCGCCGCGAAGTGATTGGGCCGGACAAGCCAAATGTGCTGTCGCCGAGTGCACTCGAAAGCGCGTTGGACTATATCCGGACACATCCGGAGATTTGGGAAGTGATCCTGACCGGAGGTGATCCGCTCGTCTTGTCAGCAAGGCGGCTGCGGATGGTCATGAAGAGTCTCGCTGATATCGATCATGTCAAAGTCATACGTATCCACACGCGAGTGCCGATCGCAGATCCCGCGCGCATCACGGTCGACCTAGTGCGATCGATCAAGTTGAAGGGCAAGCCAACGTATGTGGCCATCCACGTCAACCACCCCCGCGAGCTGACGACCAAGGCGCGCGCTGCCTGTGCACGCATGGCCGATGCCGGCATTCCATTGCTTTCTCAGTCGGTGCTACTGGCTGGTGTGAACGATACGCCCGAGGTTTTGGGCGCTTTAATGCGCGCACTGGTGGAATGCCGTATCAAGCCCTACTACCTGCACCACGGCGATCTCGCGCCTGGTACCGGGCATTTGCGCACAGACATCGCCACTGGGCAGAACCTGGTGCGCACACTTCGCGGGCGCTGGTCCGGTCTGTGCCAGCCCACGTATGTGCTCGACATTCCGGGTGGCCATGGAAAGTCGCCGATCAGTCCGAACTACATCCAAGTGATAGGCACCAACGGGACTACCCGTATCTTCGTTGAAGATTTCAAAGGCCAACGGCACGCCTATCCGCCGTGTTAGACGTAGAAATCGCTTTTGAAAAAGACGCGCCTTATGCGCTAATGGCGGAACGACAATAGGTCCAAGAAGGCCGCGGCCACAGCAAGGCTGGCGAAGCCAATGAACACGACCGCTATCACGGCGTGCCAGACAAACGACACGTCGCGCCGAAGTGCCGCTACGACGTTCTTACTATTGATCAAAGCCTGACGCTCCCCGAAGAGCTGCCTGCAGGACAGCACACTGTACCTGCTAAGGAATCATCCGGCCCATAATTTGTATGTTAAAAAACACGTGAAAAGTGCGGCATCTTCGCATGGCAGCCATGACGGCGCCAATACAAGTCAGCCCTACTGGAGCACCCCGAGTTCCGTACCACCGTGAAATATTTGTGGAATTTGATTTATGCTCGTTTTTTGATCAACCTCAAAGCTGCTCGGCCGAACCCACGCTTTGGTGCCCTCCGTCGCCTCTGGGCGGAAACAAGTGGGATTCGATAAATGCCAACCAAGCCGGTTACCAGTTTCGCAGGCCAAAGCCGCGCACTCTGGATGTCGACCATCGCGTTCACGGTGTGCTTCGCGGTATGGACCATCTTCGCCATCATTGGCGTGCAAATTAAGCGGGATCTCGGCCTCAACGAAACTCAGTTTGGCCTGCTGGTAGGTACGCCAATTCTGAGCGGCTCACTGATTCGAATCGCTCTTGGTGTTTGGACCGATCAATATGGCGGCCGCATCGTTTACACGGCGGTGATGTTGGCTGCGGCGGTGGCTACTTACTTTCTGACTTGGGCCTCGACATACCCGGAGTTTCTCGTCGCCGCACTTTTTGTCGGCATCGCTGGTGGATCGTTCGCAGTTGGCATTGCTTATGTTTCACGGTGGTACCCAACCGAGAAGCAAGGAATAGCACTCGGCATTTTTGGTGCCGGGAATGTCGGCGCCGCAGTGACCAAGTTCCTCGCGCCGTTCGTACTCGTCGCTTACGGCTGGCCTGCCGTCGCGCAGATCTGGGCGGCTGGTATCGCGATTATGGGAATCCTGTTTTGGTTTTTCACCGATGACGATCCGGTGCTTGTTGCGCGGCGTAGACGCGGTGAGAAGCCGCGCAGCGCGTGGCTTGAGCTTGAACCGCTGAGGAACATCCAGGTCTGGCGCTTTTCGCTTTATTATTTTTTTGTTTTCGGTGCCTTTGTCGCGTTGTCGCTGTGGCTGCCGCAATACCTGATCAATGTTTATAGCGTCGACATCAGGACAGCCGGCATGATCGCGGCTGCGTTTTCGTTTCCGGCCAGCGTCTTTCGCGCCTATGGCGGCCACCTATCGGACCGTTACGGCGCACGCACTGTCATGTATTGGACGTTCCTGGTGGCCGTCGCTTGCACCTTCGTCCTGTCCTATCCACCAAGCGATTACATCGTACGTACCATTACCGGACCCCGTACTTTCCACCTAGAAATGCCCGTGGTGCAATTCACGGTGATTGTGTTCGTGCTCGGGTTTTTCATGGCGCTGGGCAAGGCCGCCGTCTACAAGCACATTCCCGTCTACTATCCGAAAAATGTTGGCGCTGTCGGCGGCCTCGTCGGAATGATCGGGGGGCTTGGTGGCTTCGTGCTTCCCATCGCATTTGGCGCGCTCAACGATCTTACCGGCCTGTGGACAAGCTGTTTCATGCTGTTGTTCGTGCTGGTGAGCATCGCTCTTGCCTGGATGCATGTTTCGATCCGCCAGATGGAACGCTTTGCAGTGGGGCCCGCGCTGGCACGACTCCCACAGCTTCCGGAATTCCAGGAGGTTCACAAGCCAGCCCACGTCGGCGCACTGTCCGGCGTCGTCCTTACCGACTGGCGCCCGGAAGACAAGAAGTTCTGGGAAACGACGGGTCGGGCGATTGCCCGCCGCAATCTGTGGGTTTCAATTCCGGCGCTGCTGCTGTCATTTGCAGTCTGGCAGGTCTGGTCCGTGGTCGTTGCAAAACTGCCGTCCGTTGGCTTCCAGTTTACGACGGATCAGCTGTTTTGGCTCGCTGCGTTGCCCGGCATATCCGGCGCAGTCTTGCGCATCTTCTACTCTTTCATGGTGCCGATCTTCGGTGGACGGCTATGGACCACTCTGGCGACCTGGTCGCTGATGCTTCCCGCAGTCGGGATTGGATATGCGGTGCAAAATCCGAATACGCCCTATTTCGTATTCCTGGCACTGGCTTTGCTCTGCGGCCTGGGCGGCGGCAACTTCGCCTCTTCCATGGCCAACATTTCTTTCTTCTTCCCGCGCTCCGAGAAGGGCAACGCGCTCGCACTCAATGCCGGCCTCGGCAATCTGGGTGTCAGCGTTGTGCAGTTCATAGTGCCTATCGTTATTACCACAGGTGTGTTTGGCTGGTTTGGCGGCGATCCCACGATGGTCAAAGGGCCCGCTGGCTCCGCGCCGTTGTGGTTGCAGAACGCCGGCTTCATCTGGGTACCCTTTATCGCAGCCAGTGCATTTGCGGCGTGGTTCGGCATGAACGATATCGCTTCGGCCAAGGCATCGTTCAGTGAGCAGGCGGTCATATTCCAGCGCAAGCATAATTGGCTGATGTGCTGGCTCTACACCGGAACTTTCGGTTCGTTCATCGGTTATTCTGCGGGTTTCCCGTTGCTTGCAAAGACACAGTTCCCAGCTGTGGACGCGTTGCCATTTGTATTCCTCGGTCCGCTGGTCGGTGCATTGTCGCGCTCGGCCACCGGCTGGATCTCAGACCGCTGGGGCGGCGGCCGCGTCACCGTTTTGGTCTTCCTGACGATGATGGCGGGAGTCGCGGGCGTTCTGTACTTCCTCGGCATCAAAGATCAGCCCAACGCGTTCTGGGGTTTCTTCGCGATGTTCCTGCTGCTCTTCTTCGCCGCGGGTGTTGGTAATGCATCGACCTTTCAGATGATTCCCAACATCATGCGCAAGGAAGTTGCGCGTCTGATGCCCAAAGCCGAGAAGGACGTGCAGTTGCGGCAAGCCGAAAAAGAATCTGCTGCGATCACGGGCTTCACATCAGCAATCGCCGCGTTCGGTGCATTCTTTATTCCGAAATCCTACGGATCATCGATTGTGCTCACAGGTGGCGTCGAGACTGCGCTGTGGGGTTTCTTCATCTTTTATGTCAGTTGCGTCGCAATTACCTGGTGGTGCTACACCCGTCGCGGTGGTCTCCTCTATGACGTCGAACACCGGTCACCTAGGTCGCGGGCAATGACCTCGGCTGCAGCCCCGGCCGAATGAGGCGAAAACCATGAGTCATGTTCTTGATCGCCTGAGTTTCTTCAACCGCACTGTTGGCAAATTTTCAAACGGGCTTGGCATCATCACCCGCGAGGACCGACGCTGGGAGGATGGCTATCGTAAACGCTGGCAGCACGACAAAATCGTGCGCTCGACCCATGGTGCAAATTGCACCGGTTCGTGCTCGTGGAAAATCTACGTCAAGGGCGGCATCGTCACCTGGGAGACGCAACAGACGGACTATCCAAGGACACGGCCGGAGTTGCCGAACCATGAACCGCGCGGATGCTCACGCGGCGCCAGCTACTCCTGGTATCTCTATTCCGGCAATCGCGTGAAGTACCCGCTGGTACGCTCACGGCTGCTCAAGCTGTGGCGCGAGGCGAGGGCATTGCGTATGCCGGTCGCGGCTTGGGGATCGATTGTCGAGGATCCAAAAAAGCGAGCGGCCTATACGGAGAAACGTGGTCTCGGCGGTTTCGTGCGCGCGACCTGGGATGAGGTCGCTGAGATCATTGCCGCCGCCAACGCCTACACGGTGAAAAATCATGGGCCCGACCGGGTCATCGGTTTCTCACCGATCCCGGCTATGTCGATGGTTTCCTATGCTGCTGGGTCTCGTTACCTGTCGCTGCTCGGCGGCGTCTGCATGTCGTTTTACGACTGGTATTGCGATCTGCCGCCGTCCTCACCGCAAACCTGGGGCGAGCAGACTGACGTTCCGGAAAGTGCCGACTGGTACAATTCCGGTTTCCTCATCCTGTGGGGCTCCAATGTCCCGCAAACGCGTACGCCGGATGCGCACTTCTACACAGAGGCACGCTATCGCGGCGCCAAAAGCGTGGTGATTTCGCCGGACTATTCGGAAGCCTCGAAATTCGCGGATCTGTGGATTTCGGTCAAGCAGGGTACCGACTCGGCGCTCGCCATGGCCATGGGCCATGTCATCCTGCGCGAGTTTTATCTCGATCGGCAGGCCGACTACTTCGAAGACTACGTCCGGCAATATACCGACATGCCGATGCTGGTGCGGCTGGTGAAGCAGGGCGACCACCTGGCTCCTGACCGGCTGTTGCGTGCCTCCGACTTCGCCAACAATCTTGGGGAGTCCAATAATCCCGAATGGAAGACCGTGGCCTACGACGAAACATCCGAAAGCATCGTCGTGCCGCGCGGATCGGTCGGCTTCCGTTGGGGTGAGAAGGGTAAATGGAATCTTGAGGAAAAACAGGCGGACGGGAGCGAAACCAACCTGCAGCTCACTTTCGCCAACGACAGGGACGAGTTAGCGGACGTCGGCTTCCCGTATTTCGGAAATCGCGAACACGATCATTTCGCCGGCACGAACCATCCGAGTGTACTTGTTCGCAAAGTGCCGGCCAAGCGCGTGCAGCTGAAGGATGGCGATGCATTGGTCGCTTCGGTTTTCGACCTGTTTGTCGCCAATTACGGTCTCGATCGCGGTTTCGGAGGTAAACACGTTGCCAAATCGTATGACGAGAATGAGCCCTATACGCCGGCCTGGGCGGAGAAGATCACCGGCGTGCCGCGCGATCAGATTGTAACAGTAGCGCGTGAATTTGCGCTCAACGCTGAGAAGACCAAGGGCCGCTCCATGGTGATTATCGGCGCGGCCATGAACCATTGGTACCACTGCGATATGAATTATCGCGGCGTCATCAACATGCTGGTGATGTGCGGTTGCGTTGGGCAGTCGGGCGGCGGCTGGTCACATTATGTTGGCCAGGAAAAACTGCGGCCGCAGTCGGGCTGGCTGCCTTTGGCGTTTGCACTCGACTGGGGCCGGCCACCTCGCCAGCAGAATTCCACGTCATTCTTCTATGCGCATAGCGATCAATGGCGCTACGAGACCGTGGGCGTCGAAGAGATTCTTTCGCCGACCGCACCTGCCGGACCTTGGGACGGTACACTTATCGACTACAATGTACGTGCAGAGCGAATGGGCTGGCTGCCTTCGGCGCCGCAGCTCAAGCAAAACCCGCTTGATGTTGCGAAGAAAGTGCAGGCTGCCGGCGTTGAGCCAAAAGACTACATCGCCAGGGCGCTAAAGTCTGGCGAACTGCAGATGGCCTGTGAGGATCCGGATCATCCGGACAATTGGCCACGCAACATGTTCGTGTGGCGCTCCAATCTGCTCGGCTCATCGGGCAAGGGACACGAATATTTCCTCAAGCACCTGCTCGGCACCACGCACGGCGTGCAAGGCAAAGACTTGGGCGAAGCCGCCAGGAAAAAGCCCAAGGAGGTCGCTTGGCACGATGATGGGCCGAAAGGAAAGCTCGACCTGCTTGTGACACTCGACTTCCGTATGTCGACGACCTGCGTCTATTCCGACATCGTATTGCCGACCGCCACCTGGTACGAAAAGAACGATCTCAATACGTCTGACATGCACCCTTTCATCCACCCGCTGACTTCGGCGGTGGATCCGGTTTGGGAATGCAAGAGCGATTGGGAGATTTACAAGGCTATCGCCAAGGCGTTCTCGCGCGTGGCGCCGGAAGTCCTCGGCGTCGAAAAAGATATCGTGCTCGCGCCGATCCAGCACGATTCGCCCGGTGAGATTGCGCAGGCACTCGACGTCAAGGAATGGAAGAAGGGCGAGATCGAGCCGATCCCGGGGAAGACCATGCCGGCCGTCGCCGTAGTCGAGCGCGACTATCCGAATGTTTACAAGCGCTTCACGGCAGTAGGCCCGCTGATGCAAAAGCTCGGCAATGGCGTGAAAGGCATGGCTTGGAACACCGAGCATGAAGTCGAGCTTTTAAAACGTCTCAACGGTGAGGTGACGGAAGATGGGCCGACCAAAGGTCTTGCGCGCATTGACACCGATATCGACGCCACCGAGGTCATCCTCACGTTCGCGCCCGAGACCAATGGCGAGGTCGCAGTAAAAGCATGGGAGGCGCTGTCGAAAACGACCGGCCTCGATCACAAGCATCTCGCTATCCCCAAAGAAGACGAGAAAATTCGTTTCCGCGACGTGGTGGCGCAGCCGCGCAAGATCATTTCTGCGCCGACCTGGTCGGGCCTTGAATCGGAAAAGGTCTGCTACAACGCCGGTTATACCAATGTCCACGAACTGATCCCTTGGCGCACCCTTTCTGGCCGTCAGCAGCTCTATCAGGATCACTTATGGATGAGAGCCTTCGGAGAAGCGCTCTGCGTCTACCGTCCGCCTGTTGATCTGAAAACGGTCAAGCCAATTATTGACAGCAAGCCCAACGGAGAAAAACAGGTCGTCCTTAACTTCATCACGCCGCATCAGAAGTGGGGCATACATTCGACCTATACCGACAACTTGCTGATGCTCACGCTCTCGCGAGGCGGACCTATCGTCTGGATCAGCGAGATCGACGCGAAAAAGGCCGGCATTGCCGACAACGACTGGATCGAGGCCTACAACATCAACGGTGCGCTGGTTGCGCGCGCGGTCGTATCTCAACGCGTGAAGGAAGGCATGTGCCTCATGTATCACGCGCAGGAGAAGGTCGTGAACGTGCCCGGCTCGGAAATAACCGGTCAGCGGGGCGGCATCCACAATTCGGTGACTCGCACAGTAATCAAGCCGACCCACATGATCGGGGGCTATGCCCAGCAATCTTATGGCTTCAACTACTACGGCACGATCGGCACCAACCGCGACGAATTTGTCATCGTTCGCAAGATGGCGAAAGTCGACTGGCTCGATAAGCCGGCCGACAACCAGCCCTCTGCGCTTACCGTCGCTCCGACGATGGAGGCCGCAGAATGAAAATCCGCGCGCAAGTTGCGATGGTGCTCAACCTCGACAAGTGCATCGGGTGTCACACCTGTTCCGTCACCTGCAAGAACGTATGGACCAATCGCGAGGGCATGGAATATGCCTGGTTCAATAACGTCGAGACAAAGCCCGGTATCGGCTATCCAAAAGATTGGGAAAATCAGAACCGTTGGAACGGAGGCTGGCGCCGAAAGAAGAACGGCAAGATCGAACCAAAGATCGGCTCAAAATGGCGGGTACTGGCAAACATCTTTGCCAATCCGGATCTGCCCGAGATCGACGATTACTACGAGCCCTTCACTTTCGATTACGAACATTTACAAACGGCGCCGGAACTTAAGGCCTCGCCGACGGCTCGCCCACGCTCGTTGATCACAGGCGAGCGTATGGAAAAGATCGAATGGGGGCCGAACTGGGAGGAAATCCTTGGTACCGAATTCGCCAAACGCTCCAAGGACTACAATTTCGAAGGCATACAGAAGGACATCTACGGACAGTTCGAAAATACCTTCATGATGTATCTGCCGCGGCTGTGCGAGCACTGCCTCAATCCGGCATGTGTTGCAGCTTGTCCATCAGGTGCGATCTACAAACGCGAAGAAGATGGCATTGTGCTTATCGACCAGGACAAGTGCCGCGGCTGGCGTATGTGCGTGTCAGGCTGCCCCTACAAGAAGATCTATTACAACTGGTCGAGCGGAAAGTCCGAGAAGTGCATCTTCTGCTACCCGCGTATAGAGGCCGGACAGCCGACTGTCTGCTCGGAAACCTGTGTCGGTCGCATCCGATACCTTGGCGTCGTGCTTTACGATGCCGATCGCATCGAAGAAGCAGCTAGCGTGCCGGAAGAGAAAGATCTCTACGACGCACAGCTGAGTATCTTCCTCAACCCAAATGATCCGGCAGTAGTCGCGCAGGCGCATGCAGACGGCATTGCTGACAACTGGCTGGAAGCAGCGCGGCGTTCACCGGTCTACAAGATGGCAATGGAATGGAAAGTTGCGTTCCCGCTACATCCGGAATACCGGACATTACCGATGGTCTGGTACGTGCCGCCACTCTCGCCCATTCAATCGGCGGCGCAGGCCGGAAAAATTGGCCACGATCGTGAGATGCCGGATGTGCGCAGTTTACGAATTCCGCTCAAATACCTCGCCAATTTGCTGACCGCCGGCAGGGAAGGGCCGGTGGCGCTGGGCCTTGAACGCATGCTTGCGATGCGGGCGTACATGCGCGCCAAGACGGTGGATGGTGTGATCGACGAAGCTGTCGCCAAACGCGTCGGCCTCACGACACAGGCAATCGAGGACATGTATCACGTCATGGCAATCGCCAACTACGAAGATCGTTTCGTCATCCCGACTGCCCATCGCGAGGTCAATGAAGACGCCTATGATCTGCGCGGCTCCTGCGGCTTCTCGTTTGGCAATGGCTGCTCCGGAGGTGTCAGCGAAACCAATCTCTTCGGAACACCAAAGCGCGCAAAGACGCCAATGGAGGTCGCATAATGAACAAGACCCTGAAGGCGCTTTCCGCACTTCTGACTTATCCCACTGCCGAGCTGCAAGGGGCTGCCGGCGAGATCAGCGAGGTGCTCGATGCAGACAGGCTGATCCCCGGCCGTATTCGCGACCAGCTTCACAACTTGCTGCATGAACTTGCCACCGGCGACCTTTACGATCTTCAGGAGCGCTATGTGCTGTTGTTCGATCGCACGCGTTCGCTGTCGTTGCATCTGTTTGAACATGTGCACGGCGAAAGCCGCGATCGCGGGCAGGCCATGATTGATCTCAAGGCGCAATACGAGCAAGCCGATCTGTTGATGAGCGCGGCCGAACTGCCAGATTTCCTGCCGCTCTTCCTGGAATTCCTGTCCACGCGGCCGATCAAAGAAGCCTATGAATCACTCGGCCAGCCAGCACATATCATTGCCGCACTGGCAGAACGTTTGCGCAAGCGCAGGTCGCCCTATGAGGCTGTGTTCCGTGTAATGATCGCGTTGGCTGCATCCAAGCCGAAGGACACCGAGATATCAGCGTTGCTCGAGCTTCCCGATCCCGATGCAAGCGATCTCGCCGCGCTTGACGCTGCCTGGGAAGACGAGCCTGTCAATTTCAGCCCGGGCGCGGGCGATAGCTGCAAGGATGGCCTCATCGCTCGCGTTCGGGGCGCCCTGCGTCCGGCGCCCGGCGTGTCGTCAGGCTCCCGCTCCGGTCCGCGCCACTGAGGAATGACCTATGCGCGATCTGATCAATTACATCGTTTTTGGTTGGTACCCCTACCTCTGCCTGACGATTTTTCTGCTTGGCAGCTGGGTACGTTTTGACCGCGAACAATACACCTGGCGCAGCGGTTCAAGCCAGCTTCTGCGGCGGCGACAATTAATGTGGGGTTCGAATCTGTTCCACATTGGCGTCCTGGTCATTTTCCTTGGTCATTTTGGAGGCCTGCTGACCCCGATCTGGGTGTTCGATGCAATCGGTATCTCCCACACCTTCAAGCAATGGATGGCAATCGGTATCGGTGGCGTTGCCGGTGTGTTTTGCTTTATCGGCCTCACGCTATTGGTTCACCGCAGGCTTTTCGATGCGCGTATCCGCAGAACCTCCTCGTTCGGAGATATCGCGGTGCTGTTGTTGCTTTACGCCCAGCTGATACTTGGCCTTGCCTCGATAAGCGTGTCGCTCGATCACCTCGATGGTCATGAAATGGTGCGATTTATGACCTGGGCGCAGGGTATCCTTACACTGCAGCCGGGCGTTGCGGATCTTATCGCCACAGCACACCCGATATTCCGGGCGCATCTTTTCCTCGGCATGACAATTTTCCTCGTTTTTCCGTTCACCCGGCTGGTGCACATCTGGAGCGCGCCGATCTGGTACCTGGGCCGGCGCGGCTATCAGGTCATGCGCAGTGACGGGCGGCGCGCTGTTGCTTCGGGCGTGCGTCCGATCCCGGCGGAATAGGCAAAATGCCTTGTTCAGTGCATGTCCAGTTTCCCGCGGGCAAGCCCGTGACGGTCAGCGTCAATGGCATCACCATTGCACGCGATGCAATCGTGCGCGAAATGCAGCATCATCCGGCGGAAAAGCCGATTGCCGCCTGGCAGCAAGCGGCGCGGGCGCTGGTCATTAGAGAGCTTCTTCTCCAGCGGGCGAGACACCTCGGCATTGCACCCGAGCCAAGAACCGATGCCGCGGGGCGGCGCGAGACCGACGACGAAGCTCTGGTGCGCGCCGTTGTTGACCGCGAGGTCACGGTGCCGGAGCCGGACGAAGAAACTTGCCGGCGCTACTATGCGCGCAACCCCGCGCGATTCCGCTCGCCCGATATCTACGAGGTTTCGCACATCCTTTTTGCGGCACTGCCGGCTGACCACGATACCTACGCCCGGGCGCGCGCGGACGCCGAAGCAGTTTTGGCCACGCTTAAGGAAAATCCGGAATGTTTTGCAATTTTGGCCAGGGCCTATTCGCGCTGTCCATCGGCCGAACAGGGCGGCAATCTTGGCCAGATCACGCGCGGGCAGACCACGCCCGAATTCGAGCATGCGCTCATAGCACTTGCGCCGGGTGAGCTCTGCTCCGCACCGGTCGCAACGCGATACGGTTTTCACATCATTCGGCTCGAGCGCAAACACGAGGGCGGAATGCTGCCGTACGAAATAGTGTCTGATCGCATTGCGGCCTATCTGCGGGATGGCGTGCGGCGAAGGGCCGACGCTCAATACGTTGCACGGCTGGCATCAGCCGCACGGATTGAAGGCGTGGATATCGCCGATGCGGACGCGATGCGCGTGCATTGAGGTTTCCAATCATGATACTTGGCGACATATTGAAACGGGTGAGCGACGATGGCGAGGCCACCGAGATCATTCTTGGCGCGGGCGATCTCCGCATGCTCGCTGCAATGAAAGAGCGCGCGCAAGCCGCTGGCCTCGATCTCGCGAGCTTTGCCAAGGCCGCCGTGGTTCGTTACGCCGCGCAAGCTTCCGACGAAGAATGGATTACGCTCATGGGCTTGATTGGCCGGACCAGCGACCCCGGCATGGTCTGCCTCAAACGCGCCTTTGACGACGCCCTGCGCACGTAAGGCATTCGCGCGCCTACCGTTTGTGAAATCTGGATTCTTTGTAGGATTTTGCCAGCACCTGTGACAGGCCAATTCCCGCATCGAAAAGCGTATTGCTCGGGTGCTCCTGGCAGTAGCTGAATATCCAATTCATCCAGTCAATCTGTTTCGAACCTTGGGTAAAATCACCGTCAATTGAGAGATCGAAAAGGTTTCGCGCTGAAAAAAATCCCTGGAGCCAACCAACAATCGCCATGTAATCGGCGCCACGCTGCGGATGGAGGTAGTCCAACTTAATGACGTTCCGTTCGGGGTCGAAATTCAATTTTTGCAATTCGAGAATATTGGAGCAGATGTTGCGCTCAGGCCCAATAACAACGGGATCCCTCTGCTGTTGAGCGTTCGCACCAACAGTTTGCGCGTAGATCGCCACAAGCGCGAGCCATATCAGTATTCGCATTGTTGTCACCCGATTGAGAAAATGAAGCGGATGACCAATCTAATGCGGCATGAAAGTCCCCCAAGGCGGTTGGTTAGTGGAAGTCTGCGCGTCTCCTCATCGTTTTCGCGTCGGATGTGTCGGCCCCCAAAGGGCCAGCGACTCCAGCATGGCTCTCAGACTAGAGCCGGCGGATCTATTGACTGTGATGGCCATCACAAAAACGCTGATTGTGGAGGGTGAGACAGCAGCCCCTCAGCCAGGGTCACCGATGTTCTAAATTATTGATTTTGCTGGCGCGCCCTAGGGGATTCGAACCCCTGTTACCGCCGTGAAAGGGCGATGTCCTAGGCCTCTAGACGAAGGGCGCATGAGCGCGGCCCGACCGGCGCGCCGCCGGGACGTATAAAGAGCTTCCCTGTCAGCGGCAAGCAATCGGGGCTTACCACTTTCCAGTATTTGGCATTGACTTCCAGGGTTCCTGCGGCGGGAGCGGCGAGCCTTTCTGCAACAGCTCGATGGAATGCTTGTCCGGGGAGCGCACGAAGGCCATGACGCCGTCACGGGGCGGGCGGTTGATCGTGACCCCGGCCTTCATGAGGCGGTCGCAGGTGGCATAGATGTTGTCCACCTCATAGGCGAGGTGGCCAAAATAGCGGGCTTCACCGTAGTCTTCAGTGTCCCAATTATAGGTAAGTTCTACCTCCGGGCCTGGGCGCCCGGATTTTTTGCTGGATTCAACTAGTTTTTCATCGTCGTTGCCGGTCAGGAAAACCAAGGTATAGCGGTTCTTCTCATCGACCCGGCGGCGGGTCTCTTTCAGGCCGAGCTTTTTACAATAAAAATCGAGCGCGGCATCGAGATCGCGGACGCGCAGCATGGTGTGCAGATATCGCATGGGCTAAACCTCGCTGACTAACGAACAGATCGCGCCTACTATACAGAAATGATCACTTCCGATCTCCAAACAACAGTTGCCCGCCTGCGCCAGCTGATCGACGAAGCGACCGTAATCGTTCCGTTCACCGGCGCAGGTATTTCAACTGAATGCGGGATTCCAGATTTCCGTTCGCCCGGCGGCTTGTGGACCAAGAATCAGCCAATTCCGTTTGAAGCTTTCATGGCGCGTCAGGACATGCGCGACGAAGCCTGGCAGCGCCGCTTCGCTATGGAGGAAAATTTCGCTAATGCCAAACCCGGGCGAGGCCATAGGGCTCTGGCAAGTCTTTATCGCTCCGGGAAGGTCCCGGCACTGATCACTCAGAACATTGATAACCTGCATCAGGTTTCGGGCGTTGCGTCGCGCGATGTCATCGAATTGCATGGCAATACCACTTACGCGACCTGCCTCGACTGCGCCGAGCGCTACGAGCTATCCTGGGTGAAGGAGAAATTCGATTCCTCGGGCCGCCATGCACCCGATTGTGCATGTGGTGGATATATCAAGACCGCCACGGTCTCGTTCGGTCAGGCTATGCCGCTCGAAGCGATGCAGCGCGCTGAGGAGCTGACCAAGACTTGCGATCTTTTTTTGGCTGTTGGTTCTTCGTTGGTTGTGTGGCCCGCTGCAGGTTTTCCGCTTATGGCGAAGCGCAACGGTGCCGCGCTCGTTATCATCAATCGCGAGCCCACCGAATTCGACGATCTCGCCGATCTTGTCGTGCGCAACGACATCGGCGATGCGCTCGGACCGTTTATCACCCACTGATTCGGCCGGCTCTGCGCTGTGAATAGAGCTGTGTGCAAGCTTATTTTACGCTTTTCGCTTTAAGGGCGGGTGTTATCTTCGATTCCGCAAGATTCGTTAAAGCGCCCTTGAAGAGGCGCCAACAAAGCGGCGGCGTGCGGCGTCATGGCGTCGGACGGGATCGAATCGAAAATGTCTGGGGCAAATCTCCGGCCAGGAACGGTCAGAGAACTCGTCGACGAGACGACGGCCAATCTCATCGAATTGACTGGTATCATCAAGTGGTTCGATGTCTCAAAGGGTTTTGGGTTCATCGTTCCCGACAATGGAATGCCCGATGTCCTCCTGCACGTGACTTGCCTGCGTCGGGATGGCTTTCAGACAGCCTATGAAGGCGCGCGCGTGATCTGTGAGGTACTGCAGCGGCCCAAGGGCTTGCAGGCCTTCCGCATCCTATCGATGGACGAGAGCACGGCGGTACACCCCGCGCAGATGCCACCGCCGCGCACCCATGTAACGGTAACGCCGACCAGCGGGCTTGAACGTGCCCAGGTCAAATGGTTCAACCGGCTACGCGGCTTCGGCTTCCTCACACGGGGAGAGGGCACGCCTGACATTTTTGTGCACATGGAGACGCTCCGCCGATATGGCATCGCCGAATTGCGGCCCGGTCAGACCGTTCTGGTTCGCTTCGGCCCGGGTCCAAAGGGCCTCATGGCGGCTGAAGTGCGACCGGACGGTGGCCCGCTGGGCCTCGCATCCCACTAACGCTCCTGTTTTTACCGTTGCCGCCGTGGGCCAAGCCGCGTAAAGGCGGCCTATGCGCCTACCCCGGTGGATTACTGCCATCTTTGTTCTCGGGCTGCTGGCAGCGGCAGGCCCCGCACTGCCGTCCGGACAACAGACCATTGAAATCGCTAGCAAGTCCGGCGTGCATGTTTTTGCCGTCGAGATAGCGAACAATGACGCCGAGCGAGAAAAAGGCCTGATGTTCCGGAAGGAGCTGCCAGAAGGACGGGGCATGTTGTTTGATTTCCACCGGGATCAGGAAGTCAGCTTTTGGATGCAGAATACCTATATCCCGCTCGACATGATCTTCATCCGTGGCGACGGTCGCATCCTGCGCATTGCAGAGAACACCGAGCCCTTGTCGACGCGGCTCATCCCGTCCGGTGGGCCCGTGCGTGCGGTATTGGAGGTGATCGCCGGAACCGCGCGGAAACTGGGGATTGCGCCCGGCGACCGCGTTGCTTCACCGATTTTCAACGCACGCTAAGGCTTGCTTGCCGGGCTATATTGAAGCGTGTATCGAACGCCAGTTTCCAACGGGGCATAGCGCAGTCTGGTAGCGCGTCTGCTTTGGGAGCAGAAGGTCGCAGGTTCAAATCCTGCTGCCCCGACCAATTCATTCTCGATTGAGCGATATTGCCCTGTCGTAATCCTTCGGCCTGTAAATCACCTTATCAGATGACCAACCATAAAAATATTGTGAGCGCCGCCTTTAAAAGTATCGCTCGTTGACGAAAAAAGCCGCGAAAGAATATTCAAAAAATGTAGAGATCGTAAAACATGATCTTTACTCGCACATTACTCCTAGTTTCTGTCGCTACCGGCAAGTAACCTTCAGATACTCAAGTTTGAGCGCGCTGGTTCGCCTCTGACGCCTGTTTTCTAAAAGACAAAGCTCATGCCAACTGTTGCGTTGTCCGCAGTATTTGTACGCCGCGTCCATCTGGCGCGAGCAGGGTATCGAGTCTGAAGATTTCGACGAAGGCGGATTCCGCGTGTGCATCCGCTCCGCGACCATCGAGCCGCGGTAGTTAAGCAATTAGTGAGCCGAACGGTCGCAGCGTTTGGCGAAATCCGCGATGTGCGCGATCACATCGGGCTCCGCCAGCAGCGGCGCGTGCCCTTGGTCGGGCACCTCCAGCGACTCAAGCGCGCCGCGCCGCGCGCGCATGGCCTCCACCGTTGCCGCTGACAGAATGTCGGAATTGGCGCCGCGGATCACCATGACGCGCTGGCCGCCAAGCGCGTCGAATTCCTTCCACAGCGGCGGGAGCGGGCGCTCGAGGTCAAAGCCTTCCATGGTCGTGGCAAGCCTGATGTCATAGGTCGTGACCAGACGACCCTTCTCCTCCTTGAACGCGCGGTGTGCGCTCGCCAGCCAGTCCGCGGGTCCGAGTTTGGGAAATTGCGCACTGAACAGCCGCCGCAGGATCTCGGCGCCTTCCTCGAAACTGCGCGGCTGCGGCAACTTGCCGACGTAACTCTTGATGCGCATGAGGCCCTGCGGCTCGATCACGGGGCCGATATCGTTGAAAACGACGCCGGAAATGGCGGTCGGCCGCACGGCGGCGAGCAGCATGGTCAGGATCCCGCCACGCGAGGTGCCGATGAAGATCGCGGGCAGCGCGTCGAGCGCGGTGATGACGGCGATTACATCGGCAAGCTCGACAGTGAATGAGTACTTTGCCGGATCGCGGTCATAGGCGGAAAGTCCGCGCCCGCGATAGTCGATGGCAATCACACGGCGTGGATGGGCACTGTCATGCGCCAGCGCCGAGGCAAGCGTCTCGAAATCGGCCGCTGTGCGGGCAAGACCCGGCAGGCAGACCACCGGGGTCGCCGCCGCGCTGCGCTTGCCATAGCAGCGCGCGTGCAGTTTCAGCCCGTCCGGGGCGGAGAGGAGGATGCTGATGGCATCGTCTTGCATTGCGCTGCTTTTAACATTGATGCAGCGGTTGGCCTAATGCGCATAACCTCATGGTGAGGAGCGCCGCGCAGCGGCACGTCTCGGACGATGATCCTTCGAGACGCCGCTCGGACCATGATCCTTCGAGACGCCGCGCTGACGCGCGGCTCCTCAGGATGAGGTCAGGAATTCAATTCATTCCGCCGCGCTTGAGGTCGGCCTCGATCAACAGCTTCGTGCCGCCGCCGAAACGCGCGCGATAAACCTGGAGATTCTCCATGATTCGCGCGACGTAGTTGCGCGTCTCGGCGATCGGGATGCGTTCGACCCAATCGACCGGGTCGATACGAGGATCGCGTGGATCGCCATAGGCGGCGATCCACTGCTTCACGCGGCCGCGCCCGGCGTTGTAGCCAGCAAAGGTAAGGATATAGGACCCGTTGTAGCCGCTGAACAGATTGGACAACTCGGCCGTCCCCATCTGCATGTTGTAGACGGGATCCTTGAGCAGTTTATCGCGGTTGTACGCGACCTTGTATTTGGCGGCGGTGTCGATGGCCGCTGCTGGCGTCACCTGCATCAGGCCCATGGCGTGGGCGCTTGAAACGATCTTCTGGTTGAAGTGGCTCTCCTGGCGCGCGATCGAATAAGTAACGGCGGGATCGATCGCCGGTGCGATCGGTTGATAGTCGGGCAGCCCGACGGTCGGATAGGCGTAATACTCGAGCGGCAGCCCGCGCGCATAAGCGGATTCGCCGAGCAGCAACATGGCCCGGCCGTCACCATTCTTGGCGGCAAGCTCGCCAAGTACAGCCATGCCCGCGATGTCGGTGGCGCTCTCGCCAAGCTCGGCGTAGATCGAAGCCAGCATGTCGCGCTCGCCGAGCGAATAGAGAATCTCCGCGGCGCGCACGACTTCGAGATTGCCGAGAACGCCCTGTTCCTGCGGGGTGAATGTCGGCGGTCCGCGCAGACCGAGATCCTTTAATCCCAGGCGCGCGCGTGCAAGCTGGCCATAGTAGGTCGCGGTGTGCTGCCCGGCTGTTTCGTAGAAGGCTTTTGCCTGTGCCTGCTGCCCCATGGCCTCGGCCGCGCGTCCTTGCCAGTAGCCGCCGCGGGCAAGCGCATGCGGGTTCTCGGTTCCCTCGGAGATGCGGGAGAAGTGCTCGGCTGCAGTCTTTGGATCGTGCAGGTACCGCAACGCGATCCAGCCGGCTGTGAAATGCGCATCGACCCGGTAGAAACCGCGCATCGGCGGCGCAGCCTCGCGCGCCACACGATAGGCGGCATGCGCATCGCGCTCGTCGAGCAGTTTGCGCACCAGGAGCCGGCGCTCCTGCCACCACTGATCGAGGTTGACGAGCAGTTCCGGATCTTTCGGCGCGCTGAGGATCATCTTGCCAGCATCTTCGGCACGATTGTTCAGCCGCAGCCACTGCACGTAGGCGAAAATGTAGCCCGGCTCACCGCGTGCAAAAACCGGCACCGCGTCGAGCAAAGCCTTTGCGTTTCCCGCCTTGCGCTGCACAGCCGCGCGGGCGCGGCCAACTGCAAGATCATCGCCGCCAAGCCACTCGGCCGCGCGCAAACCGGCGGCAACATCGTCGGTGTAGAAGCGCTGCTCCATGCGATACTTGTGATCTGCGGCACTTAGCACGCCGCCAAACATCTCGAGCACGCGCTTTTCGACTTCGGCGCTGGCATCATCGTGACGCCACGCGTAGCGCACCAATGCGGCCGCGCCCTCGCGATCGCCCTGTGAAAGCAGCAGTCGGGCCAGCATGTAGCGGCCCTTGGCGGTGACGGGCTGTTGCCTAGCGAAGAAGGTACGCACCGTCCGATCGTCGACGCCGTCATTCCATAGCGCGTTCTCGGCCCGGCGCCGGAACAGCGGTGAGTGTGGCCAGCTTGGATTGGCTTCGACAAAGGCCGCGTAGCGCTGGAAGCTCGGGCTCGTATTGTCCGACCGCAGAATGACCCATTCGGCGAGCTTACGGGCGACCGGATCGGAAATACTCGCCTCGGCCGCATTGGCGTCCGCATCCTTGCCCTTGCGGGCAGCCTCGATGACCCGTTTCACCGCGGCAACGTCCGCCACCGATGTCGGCTCCGAATGCGCGATCGCGAAGGGACCCGAAGCCGGGCGCACGATCGGTTTGATCGTGACGCTGTTTTGAAACAGTGCGCCATGCAGGCCGACATTGACCTGGGCATAGGCGAGGGCGGGGCTATCGGCGTGTGGACGCTTCGGCGGGAGCGAGGCGATCTGCGGCGGCAGGGGCACAACAGCGGCGGGGGCCGCCTGCCTGGCCTGCTTGCCGGCCGTGGCGGCCTGCTTGGCGGCGCCGATATGCGGCCGCGGGCGCGGCAGGGGAACTTTACCGGTGGTGGCAGAATAGGCTTCGGCGCTCAGCCCGCAGGCGGCTGCAAACGCCAAATAAAAGCCCATGCGGCTGCGGCTAGTCGCTTTCATTCAACCCCGTCGTTAATTGTCCCGGCGACCCCGATTCGGACGGGGCCTGCAAAAGCTTCGGCTAGCTACGCCACATTCGTTGATGAATAATACCGAAAATTTCATGTGTCGGGAGATTACTTACGGAGGCGGGCGAAAACGCGGCGGAGGGCTTTTTTGGGGGTCTGCAAGGGCTATCATCGACGCCGCCGAACCGATATTTATGGGGGCCAATTAGCCCTCCCTGTGGAGAAGTTGTGTCATGGCCGCCAAGACGAGCTTCCGAGGCTCTTTTACCGCGCTGGTCACCCCGTTCAAAAACGGTTCCATCGACGAAAAAGCCTTTCGCGGCATCGTCGACTGGCAGATCGCCGAGGGCACCAACGGTCTGGTTCCGGTCGGAACCACCGGCGAGAGCCCAACGCTGTCGCACAGCGAACACAAGCAGGTTGTCGAGTGGTGTGTTGATCAAGTTGACGGGCGTGTGCCGGTAATTGCCGGCGCCGGCTCTAATTCGACGGCCGAGGCCATCGAGCTTTCCCAGCATGCCGAGCAGGCAGGTGCCGATGCCGTGCTGATTGTCACGCCCTACTACAACAAGCCAACTCAGGAAGGCCTTTACCAGCACTACAAGGCGATCAACGACGCGGTCGGAATTCCGATTATCATCTACAACATTCCAGGCCGTTCGATTGTCGACATGTCGGTTGACACTATGACGCGGCTGTTCGAGCTCAAGAACATCGCCGGCGTGAAGGACGCGACCGCCAACATGACTCGCATATCGCAGCAACGCGCTGCCATGGGTCCGGATTTCAACCAGCTCTCGGGCGAAGACATCACGGCACTCGGGTTCATGGCACACGGCGGCCACGGCTGCATTTCGGTGACATCGAACGTCGCACCGCGCCTGTGTGCTGAATTCCAGGCGGCGTGCTTGAAGGGCAACTTCGCCGCCGCGCTCAAGCTGCAAGACAAACTCGCGCCGCTGCACATCAACCTGTTCGTGGAAACGAGTCCGGCACCGATCAAGTACGCGATGTCGCTGATCGGCAAGTGCGCCAATACGGTGCGGCTGCCGATGGTACCGGCGAGCGAGAAGGCGCAGACCGCTGTACGCCAGGCCATGGTGCATGCCGGTCTGATCAACTAACGGCATTTGTAGCCGGGCTTACGCTGTGCGTGTGATGCCCGGCCTCGCGCCGGGCATCATCGTTGCAGGAGATGGCGTAACCATGCTCGAGGAATTCAAGAAATTTGCACTCCGGGGCAATGTGGTCGATCTGGCGATTGGCGTGATCATCGGGGCCGCCTTCTCGGCGATAGTGAATTCACTGGTCGGCGACATCATCATGCCAGTAATTGGGGCGATCACCGGCGGCATCGATTTTTCGAACTATTTCGTGCCGCTTTCCTCCAAAGTGACCGCTACGACCTTGGCTGAAGCCAAAAAACAAGGTGCTGTCGTAGGTTGGGGAAATTTTCTGACCATCACGCTTAACTTTATCATCATCGCCTTTGTGCTGTTTCTGGCCGTTCGCGGCCTCAATCGGCTCGTCCAAAAGGAAGCGGCGAAGGCACCTCCGCTATCGAAGACGGAACAGCTTCTCACCGAAATTCGCGACCAGCTCAAATCGCGCTGAACCAACCGCAGTCCAATGACCGCAAAACCCGAGCGCCGCTTCAGGGTGGTCGCCGACAACCGCAGGGCGCGTTTCAACTACGAAATCGGCGACACGTTCGAGGCCGGCATCGTGCTCACCGGAAGCGAGGTGAAATCCCTGCGGGCCGGTAAGGCCACCATTGCCGAATCCTACGCCGACGCGCGCGGGGGCGAACTCTGGCTGATCAATTCGAACATTCCCGAGTATTTGCAGGCCGGCCGCTTCAATCACGCGCCGAAGCGGGCGCGCAAATTGTTGCTGCAAAAGCGCGAGATCAACCGGCTGGTCGGCGCAGTCGAGCGTGAGGGCATGACCATTGTGCCGTTAAAGCTTTACTTTAACGAGAAAGGCCGCGCTAAAATTGAAATTGCTCTTGCACGGGGCAAGAAGCTGCATGACAAGCGCGAAACGCTCAAGAAGCGGTCCTGGGAGCGCGAGCGCGGACGGCTAATGCGGATGAAGGGCTAACCTTGTGGCGACCACCGTGCCAACTAAGCTTGATCATTGTGTAATCCACGTCTCGGACTGGACGCGCTCGAACAAGTTCTACAGCGAGGTCATAGGTGCCGAGCTTGTGCAGCGACCGGTAGGCTGGGCTTATCGCTTTGGCGACAAGCAGCTCAATGTGCATGGCCCCGGCGTGAGTCCGGCGGAAGTGGCGCAGCTGCCCGTTCAGCCAGGCAACAGCGATTTATGCTTTGAATGGGTTGGGCCGATCGAAGGGGCAATTGCGCACCTCAAGGCACACGGGATTGCAATCGAACGTGGCCCAATGCAACGATTTGGCGCAAAAGGGCCGGGGACATCGGTCTATTTTCGCGACCCCGACGGCTCGCTCATGGAATTTATGAGCTACGGAGGTGCGAAATGACTGAAGCACCGGGCACGCACGACCCGCAATTTTTGCCGCCAAATATTCCAGCGCCTCAGGACGATGGTGGCGCGCGGCATCTCACCGGCATGAAACTGCCCGACCTGGCTCTGCCGGCGACGGACGGCGCATTGGTCAACCTGGCGAAGCTCAAGGGCCGTACGGTTGTTTACATCTATCCGCGCACCGGGGTGCCGGGTGTGGACCCCCCCGACGGATGGGACCAGATCCCGGGTGCCCGCGGCTGCACGCCGCAATCCTGCTCATTTCGTGATCACTTCGCTGAGCTCAAGCGGTTAGGCGTGGCGCAACTCTACGGCCTGTCCACACAGGACACCGGATATCAACGGGAAGCGGCGACGCGCCTCCATTTGCCGTTTGCAATCCTGTCGGATGCCAAACTGGCGCTGACCAAGGCGCTCAATCTGCCGACATTCACCACAGCCGGAATGACCCTGCTCAAGCGCATGGCGCTGGTCATCGGTGATGGGAAGATTAAGAAGGTATTTTATCCGGTCTTCCCGCCAGACAAGAACGCCGCCGATGTAATTGCCTGGATTCAAGCATCCAAGTAAGCGCGCACCTTGGCGAAGACGTCGTGGAACATTTCAGGCGTCAGCACACCGGTGTTCGTGTTGTAGCGTGAACAGTGATAGCTGCAGAACAGCGTCACTGCGCCGAGCCGATGCTGGTTGCCATGACTGAACGCGACGCCGGCCGGTTTGGCGCCGAGCGCGCGTACCGTGCTCTCATGCGCGATGCGGCCAAGCGCGACAATGGCGCGCAGCTTTTTCATTTCGACGATAGTTGGTGCGAGAAAATCGCGGCAGGTTTTTATCTCCTGCGGCGTCGGCTTGTTCTCCGGCGGCACACAACGCACCGCGTTGGTGATGCGGGACTCGACAAGCTCAAGTCCGTCGTCAGGATGCGCACTATATTGCCCGCGCGCAAATCCAAATTTCAAAAGTGTCTCGTAGAGCAGCACACCGGCATAGTCGCCGGTAAAGGGCCGGCCCGTGCGATTGGCGCCCTGCAGCCCCGGCGCAAGGCCTACGATCAGCAGGCGCGCGCTAATCGGCCCGAAAGAGGGTACCGGTGAATTGAACCAGGCCGGCTCTTTGGCGCGCCACGTGGCGCGAAAGGCGGCAAGCCGCGGGCAGCGCGGGCAGTCTCGCCCAGGCTTGCCGTCGCCGCCGACCATTGCGTGATCCCGAAAAGTGGATACCGGTTTTCGGATAAGATCACGCGCCAGGCAAAAACGCTACGCCGCTATTCGTAGGATTCGTCGTCATCTTCGGCGCCGACCGGAGCCCCGGCGCGTTGCGGCGCCGTCGGTGGCCGCTGCAGGAACTGCGGGGTATGTGACGCAGCGCGATCGTCGCGCGGAGCGCGCGGCTCGCGCGGGGCGCGTTCGGTCGGGTCGCGCCCGATCTTGTTCTGCAATTCGACGATGTCGAGGAACACGTCGGCTTGGCGGCGCAGTTCATCCGCCACCATCGGGGGCTGGGTGGCGACAGTCGAAACTACTGTGACGCGCACGCCCTTTCGCTGCACGGCTTCCACCAGCGATCGAAAATCGCCGTCGCCGGAGAACAGCACCATGTGATCGATCGTGCCCGCGATTTCCATTGCATCGACCGCGAGCTCGATATCCATATTGCCTTTGACCTTGCGCCGCCCGGTCTGGTCGACGAATTCCTTGGTCGCCTTCGTGACAACCGAATAGCCGTTGTAATCGAGCCAGTCGATCAGCGGACGGATCGAGGAATATTCCTGATCCTCGATCACCGCGGTGTAATAGAACGCGCGCAACAGATAACCGCGCGATTGAAACTCGCGCAGCAGCCGCTTGTAGTCGATGTCGAAACCGAGGGATTTGGCGGTGGCGTAAAGATTGGCTCCATCAATAAATAAAGCGATTTTTTCGCCAGGCACTGTCATGGGTTTCTCTCACAATTCAATAAGGGTTACGTTCGGATCCGAGACGGCATGCAACGCATGCGGCTTCGCGCACCGACTAGGACCATTGTTAGCATGGCATGCGGCATCCCCGATCAATTGAGCTGCCATCTGCGCAATTACGCCGTGCCGACAAAATCCGGTGAGGGTCGGCCTGCGAGCGGTCTTGCAAGTGTCGAGTAACAGACGGTTGCGGCTAAACCAAGACAAAAAGCTTGAAATTTCACTCGGCGGAGGATACCTAGCAGGCGAATTCAGGACAAGTTCCATCCAATGGAGTGGCGAGCCAATGGCCCGTGTCACCGTAGAAGATTGCATAGATAAAGTAGAGAACCGCTTCGATCTGGTTCTTTTGGCGAGTCATCGCGCGCGCATGATTTCGTCCGGGTCGCAGATTACCGTCGAGCGCGACAACGATAAGAATCCGGTCGTGGCGCTGCGTGAGATTGCAGAAAAGACCGTATCGCCCGGCGATCTCAAGGAAGATCTCATTCACAGCCTCCAGAAGTATGTGGAGGTTGACGAGCCTGAGCCCGAGGTGCCGCTGATCGGAGCCGGTGCAGGCGCCAGTGTCGATTCTGACGACACCGAGGTAACCGCCGATCGGATGACCGAGGAAGAGCTGCTCAAGGGGCTTGAAGGTCTGGCGCCTCCGGAGGAGCCGCCGGAAGAGGATGCCGAATAAGGCGTTCTGCGTTGATACGAATTTAACATGCGGCCCGGCCCCAAAGCCGGGCCGTCTGCTATTTATCAACCAGCTTTGCAGGACCTTGCGGCTATAGCGGAAACGACGTGATATCGTAAGGGAGTTCCATCGCTAGCAGTCGCGAGAAGCATAAATGGCACGCACGCGCTCCGATCTTCCGCGCATGCAAAAGCAGGCCCCGACGCGGGCGCCGCGCTCTCCGGCCGTTAGTGCCCCAACCAAGGCGGCTGACAAGCCCGCCCAGCCCAGAAAACCGCCGATGATGCGTCAGTACGACCTGATCGAGCGGGTGCGTCGTTACAATCCGAATACAAACGAGGCGCTGCTCAATCGCGCCTACGTTTACGCCATGAAGGCTCATGGCGAGCAGCGGCGGGCGTCAGGTGATCCATATTTTTCCCATCCGATCGAAGTCGCGGCGATCGTGACCGACCTTAAGCTCGATGACGCAACCATCGCTGCCGCGCTGCTGCACGACACCATCGAGGATACCGAAGCCACGCGCGCGGAGATCGACAGCTTGTTTGGGCACGATATCGGAACCCTGGTCGAGGGTCTGACCAAACTGAAAAAGCTGGACCTGGTCACCAAGGAAGCCAAGCAGGCGGAAAATCTCCGCAAGCTCCTGCTGGCGATCGCCGACGATGTGCGCGTACTGCTGATCAAACTCGCCGATCGGCTCCACAACATGCGCACCCTCGAATACATGCCGCCCGAAACGCGTCGCCGCGCTGCGGAAGAAACGCTGGAAATCTACGCCCCGCTCGCCGGCCGCATGGGCATGCATGAAATGCGTGAAGAACTGGACGACCTCGCCTTCCGCGAACTCTACCCGGATGCCTATGGCGTCGTCATCGCGCGGCTAAATGCGCTTACCGAGCGCAGCAGGCTGCTGATCTCCGAGATCGAAAAGCAGCTCGCCAAGAAGCTTGCTGATCGCGGAATCGAAGCGCGCGTCGTGGGGCGCCGCAAGCGCGCTTATTCGATCTGGCGCAAAATGGAACGCAAGTCGGTTGGCTTCGAGCAGCTTTCCGATATTTTCGGTTTCCGCGTTATCGTGAAGACTTTGGCTGACTGCTATCAGGCGCTGGGTGTCGTGCACAGTACTTGGCCGATGGTGCCCGGCCGCTTCAAGGATTACATCTCGACACCGAAGGGAAACGATTACCGCTCGATCCATACGACTGTGATCGGTCCCAGCAAGCAGCGCGTCGAACTGCAGATTCGTACCGTCGCGATGCACGAGATTGCGGAATATGGCATCGCGGCGCATGCGCTCTATAAAGACAATGCGGGTTCCCCGACGGAATTGTTGTCAAGGGAGTCGACTGCCTACGCTTGGCTACGCCGCACGATCGAGCTGCTGGCCGAAGGCTCCAATCCTGAGGAATTCCTCGAGCACACGAAGCTCGAATTGTTCCACGATCAGGTTTTCTGTTTCACGCCCAAAGGCAAATTGATCGCATTGCCGCGCCATGCAACGCCGATTGATTTTGCCTATGCGGTCCATACCGACGTCGGCAATATGGCCGTTGGCTGCAAGATCAACGGTCAAATTGCGCCGCTGACGTCGGAATTAGTCAACGGCGACGAGGTCGAGGTCGTCACGTCGAAAGCTCAAACTGCGCCACCGGCGGCCTGGGAGTCGATCGTGGTGACCGGCAAAGCCCGTGCAGCGATCCGGCGCGCGACGCGCGTTGCCATACGCACACAATATGCCGGGCTTGGCCGCCGCATCGTCGAGCGTCTGTTCCAGCGCGCCAAGATTGCCTATTCGGATGAAAATCTCACCGGCGCCCTGCCACGACTGGCGCGTTCGTCGATCGAAGATGTGATGGCGGCAGTGGGGCGCGGAGAACTTAAAGCATCCGACGTTGCCCGTGCCATGCATCCGGACTACAAGGAAGAACGCGCGGCCGCGATGGCCGCCAAGCCGAAATCTGAGAGTGGATGGTTCGGCTTAAAGAAGCTCACCTCGGTTAAATTCAAATTACCCAGCAACGCCGCGGGACAGGCGATACCAATCCGCGGCATAAACGGGGATTTGCCCGTGCGTTTCGCGCCGAATGGCGGAGCGGTACCGGGCGATCGCATCGTCGGTATCCTCACGCCCGGAGAAGGCATCACAATTTATCCGATCCAGTCGCCGGCCCTAAGCGAGTTTGAGGACAAACCCGAACGGTGGCTGGACGTGCGGTGGGATGAAGAGGAGCGGGCGCCGCGGCGTTTCCCGGCGCGGATAACGGTGCAGTCGGTCAACGAACCAGGCTCGCTTGCACAAATTGCGCAAATCATCGCCGAGCATGACGGCAATATCGATAATATTCGCATGACGCGGCGCGCGCCCGATTTTACCGACGTCATGATCGATCTCGAGGTCTACGACCTCAAGCATCTCACTGCCATTCTTTCCCAGCTGCGCGCCAAGGCCGTGGTGGCGAAGGCGGAACGGGTCAACGGCTAGTGCGCAGGAATAGCGCATGAAGCGTATTCGCCTCGGCGTCAACGTCGATCACGTCGCCACCATCCGCAATGCCCGTGGCGGCCGCCATCCTGATCCGGTGCGCGCTGCCAAGCTGGCTATAGCGGCCGGCTGCGACGGTATCACCGCGCACTTGCGGGAGGATCGCCGCCATATCCGGGACGATGACATCATCCGGCTGAAGGCAGAAATCGACAAGCCGCTCAATTTCGAAATGGCGGCCACCAACGAGATGGTTGGCGTTGCGCTCAAAACCAGACCGCACGCGGTCTGTCTTGTGCCGGAAAAACGTACCGAGCGCACCACCGAAGGTGGCCTCGATGCCGTCAAGCAACATGCGCAGCTAGCCCCGGTCGTGCATGACCTCAAACACGCCGGCATTCGCGTATCGCTTTTCATCGGAGCGGCGCCCGCGCAGATCGAGATGGCTGCCGAACTCGGGGCCCCTGTGATCGAAATCCATACCGGCTCGTGGTGTGATGCTCTGAGCGAAGGCCGCACGGGTGAGGCTAACGCGGAGTGGCAGCTTATCCGAGACGGTGCCCAGCTTGCCGCCAGTCTTGGGCTCGAGGTCCATGCCGGCCATGGTCTCGACTACGGCACAGCTGAGACGATTGCCGCGCTACCGCAGATCGTCGAACTCAATGTTGGACATTTCCTGATCAGCGAGGCGGTCTTTGAGGGACTGGCCGAAACTGTAAAATTCATGCGTGCAGCCATGGATCGTGGCCGCAAGAAGGCTCGACAAAAATGATCATCGGGCTCGGTTCAGACATTGTCGACGTTCGGCGCATTGCCAAGGTGATCGAACGTCACGGCGAGCGGTTCATCGATCGCATATTCACGACAACCGAACGCACCAAAGCCGAGCATCGCGTGAATTCCGCAGAAACCTATGCCAAGCGTTTTGCTGCGAAGGAGGCCTGTGCCAAAGCGCTCGGAACCGGCCTTCGCCGCGGCGTGTTCTGGCGCGACATTGGCGTGGTCAATCTTGCAGGCGGACGGCCCACAATGACACTCACCGGCGGCGCGCTCTCGCGGCTGCAAGCGATTACACCACCCGGCTGTGAAGCCAGAATTGATCTTACGTTGACTGACGAGGGGCCAACCGCGCAGGCCATTGTCATAATTTCCGCGGTGCCATTGTCCTCGTCGGGAGGTTCGCGTTGACCGCAAGAATCTCAGTCCGGCCAAGTGTTTGTTGTTCATTGCCTGCTGGGGTGGCAGCCGCTACAAGGTCGCCCGGGGAGCGCATGCCGTTTGGCGGGATGAAAGGCCTATGAGCGTGACATCTGGAGCAAAGCGAAAAGAAGGCGGCGTCGCTGAGACGGTGCGCGTCATCATTCACGCGCTGATTATAGCGCTCGTGATTCGTACTTTTCTGTTTCAGCCATTCAATATTCCGTCTGGATCAATGAAAGCGACATTGCTGGTTGGCGATTACCTCTTCGTATCGAAGTACACCTACGGCTACAGCAAATATTCAATCCCGCTTTCGCCACCGATTTACACCGGTCGCATACCCGGTGATTGGCAGCCACAGCGCGGCGACGTCGTCGTGTTCCGGCTGCCGAAAGATCCGTCGACCGACTACATCAAACGGGTGATAGGATTGCCTGGCGACAAGATCCAGGTGATCGACGGCGTGGTGAACATCAACGGCGACCCGCTCAAGCGTGAGCGCGCGCCTGATTACGTCGAGACCGAGGAGGGCGTGCGCGATGCGCCGGTCAAACGCTGGAAGGAAACGCTGCCAAACGGCGTGACCTACTATACGCTCGATCTGGTGGAGAACGGCTTTGCAGACAACACCCAGGTCTACACGGTGCCGCCCGACCACTACTTCATGATGGGCGACAATCGCGACAACTCGACCGACAGTCGCTTCAGCCAGGTCGGCATGGTGCCGTTCGAGAACATTGTCGGGAAGGCACAGATCATTTTCTTCTCTGTCTACGAAGGCGAGCGCGCCTGGCAATTCTGGCGCTGGCCGGTGTCGGTGCGCTGGAGCAGACTGTTCACGATCGTCAAATGAGCCGCAAGGCGAGGGACAGGACGGCGCTCGAAAGCAGAATCGGCTATAAATTTGCCGATAAGGAATTGCTCGAGCGCGCGCTCACGCATATTTCCGCCCTCTCGGGGGGAAACCGCGCGGCGAGCTATCAGCGCCTGGAGTTTCTTGGCGACCACGTTCTGGGGCTTGTCATTTCCGACATGCTCTATCGCGCGTTCCCGAAGGCGAATGAAGGAGAACTATCGCGAAGATTGGCGGACCTCGTGCGCAAGGACACGTGCGCGGAGGTAGCGCGCGCGATGGACCTCGGGCCTGCGCTCAAGCTCGGTAATTCGGAATCCCACGCCGGCGGGCGGCGGCGCACCACCATTCTGGCCGACGTCTGCGAAGCACTTGTCGGTGCCACCTTTATTGATGGCGGCTATAGCGCGGCCGAGGAGTTGATCGTGCGATTTTGGCGAGAGCGCATGCTCAAGCCCTTGCGTCCGCTGCGCGACCCGAAAACCATGTTGCAGGAGTGGGCACAGGCGCGCGGGCTTCCAACGCCGGCCTATCGCGAACTGGCGCGGACAGGGCCGCATCACGATCCGGAATTCCGCGTCGCCGTCGTATTACCGGACCGGCCACCGGCGGAGGGTCTCGGCAGTTCCAAACGCGCCGCCGAGCAGGCCGCAGCCGCTGCGATGCTCACGCGCGTCGGCGTGCCGGCAGACAAGCTTGATGGCTGACACGCGCTGCGGCTTCATCGCCCTGATTGGCGCGCCAAATGCCGGCAAATCGACGCTGCTCAACGCACTGGTCGGTTCCAAGGTCACGATCGTTTCACATAAGGTTCAGACTACACGGGCGCTAATCCGCGGTATTGCGGTTCAAGGCCAGTCGCAGCTCATCTTCGTCGACACTCCCGGAATTTTCTCCCCGCGGAGAAGGCTTGAGCGCGCTATGGTGGCGACAGCCTGGGGCGGCGCGCACGAAGCCGATCTCGTTGGTGTCTTGATCGATGCCCGCAAGGGGCTTGACGAGGAGGCGGAGAATATTCTCGCGCGCCTCGGCGAGGTGAAACCGCTGCAACTCTTGGTCCTCAATAAGATCGATATCGTGCCCAAGGAAACATTGCTGGACCTGGCAAGGGCCGCAAACGCGAAGGCCAGGTTCGAGGCAACCTTCATGGTTTCGGCGCTGACCGGCGATGGCGTCAGCGATCTAAAGACCTGGCTGGCGGATCATGTGCCGCCGGGGCCGTGGCTTTATCCGCCCGATCAGATGTCGGATGCGCCCATGCGTCAGCTGGCGGCGGAGATCACCCGCGAGAAGCTGTTTGAGCGCTTGCACCAGGAACTGCCGTACTACTCGACGGTCGAAACCGAGGTCTGGAAGGAATTGCGAGGCGGGGATATCCGCATCGAGCAGACCATCTACGTGGAGCGCGAAAGCCAGCGCAAGATCGTGCTCGGCAAAGGTGGCCAGACCATCAAAGCGATTGGTGAAGCCGCGCGCAAGGAAATCGCCGAGATTGCCGAAACGAAAGTCCATCTGTTTCTGTTCGTGAAAGTACGAGAGGGATGGGGCGAAGATCCGGAGCGCTACCGCGCCATGGGACTGGAGTTTCCGAAGGAGTGACGTAGAACTAAACGCGGATCGTGAGTCGGATATGCAATGGACCGATGAAGGCATTGTTCTTGGCATCAAGCGCCACGGGGAGGCGAACGCCATCCTCGAGCTGCTGACGCGTGAGCACGGCCGCCATCTCGGCCTTGTTCGCGCGGGTTACGGCTCGCGGCTCAAGCCGGTCTTGCAGCCCGGGAATACCGTGAGTACGAGCTGGCGTGCGCGGCTCGACGAGCATCTCGGCAACTATGCGGTGGAAGGCTTGCACCTGCGCGCGGCAACTTTCTTTTCTGTGTCACATGCGATTTACGGTGTCAGCCACCTCACGGCGCTGATGCGCCTGCTGCCGGAGCGTGATCCCCACCCCAGCCTTTATGAAGCGCTCGACGGTATTCTCAATTATCTCGACGACGCAGCAGTTGCTGCACCCCTGGTCGTCAGGTTTGAATTACAGCTTCTTTCGGAGCTTGGCTTCGGTCTTGATCTCGAACAATGCGCCGCGACCGGTGCGTCCAGCGATCTCGTCTACGTGTCGCCTAAATCGGGCAGGGCGGTCTCACGCAGCGCCGGCGACCCATGGTCCGACAAGATGTTACGCTTGCCAGCTTTCCTGCGCGAACGGCAAGCGGCGGCCACTGGCCGCGATGTCACCGATGGCTTTACGCTGACCGGCTACTTCCTAACCCGTCACGTTCTGGAGCCGCACGGCCTCGCGCTCGGCGACGAACGTGCCCATTTCATCGCCGCACTCAGCCGCGCTCTGCCGAGGGTGGCTGAAGCTCACCATCCGTAGCGGTAGCGATAGGGGCGGCCGTAGTAGTAGGGATAGGGACCGCCATAGCCATAGTAGTAAGGGCCGCCACCAGTATACCAGCAGGCACGGCGCCACCCGCAATAGCCGTAAGGGCCACATCGCCATACCCGGCGGCAGACATAAGCGACGTCCTGCTTGAGACGAGTACCATCGATCGCGGCCATAAGACCGGCAGGCGCCGCGACCGTCATGGCCTCGGCGCGATTCGGAACAAGTGACCCTGCGGCGAGAACGGCGAGCGTCGCGGCAGTTGCAAGAACAATCCGGCGCATTGCTTTCTCCATACTATAAATTTCGCCCCCAACACAGTCGTGTGTAGATAACGCGACCCGGAATTCCCAGTTCACAAATATTAGCCAATAAATTTGGAAGAATAGATGGCCGCTGCGTTCATCGCTTGTTCATCGCCAGACAACCGACTAGCTATCAGGCATGGGAAAGCGACTGATTCCCCCCAAAAAAGGAGACGTCGAAGAGGTTGCGTTGCGGGACGCGCTCGAGGAGCGCTATCTCGCCTACGCACTTTCCACGATCATGAACCGCGCGCTACCCGATGCGCGCGATGGCCTCAAGCCGGTGCACCGCCGCATCCTCTATGGCATGCGCCTGTTGCGGTTAGACCCCGGCGCTGCCTTCAAAAAATCGGCCAAAGTGGTCGGCGACGTGATGGGCAACTTTCACCCGCACGGCGACCAGGCGATCTACGATGCTTTGGTGCGGCTCGCGCAGGAGTTCGCGCAGCGCTATCCGCTGGTCGACGGACAAGGCAATTTCGGGAACATCGACGGCGATAACGCCGCCGCCATGCGCTACACCGAGGCGCGTCTTACCGAAGTGGCGCGGCTATTGATCGAGGGTATCGACGAAGACGCCGTCGATTTTCGCACCACTTACGACGGCACTAACCAAGAGCCGGTAGTGCTGCCGGCGGCATTTCCCAACCTGCTCGCCAACGGTTCGCAAGGCATCGCGGTCGGAATGGCGACTGCTATCCCGCCGCACAACGCCGGCGAACTGTGCGATGCAGCGTTGTTCCTGATCGACAATCCGAAGGCGCGAAGCAAGACATTGCTCAAATTCGTCAAAGGGCCGGACCTTCCGACCGGAGGTGTCATCGTCGATACCCCGGAGACGATCGCGGACGCATATAATACCGGCCGCGGGTCCTTCCGAGTGCGCGCGCGGTGGAAACAGGAGGACACCGGGCGCGGCACCTACGTGATCGTCGTAAGCGAAATCCCCTGGCTCGTGCAGAAATCGCGGCTGGTCGAAAAACTCGCCGAACTGATCAACGAGAAGAAATTACCGCTGGTCGCCGACGTGCGCGATGAATCGGCCCAAGATATCCGGTTGGTCATCGAACCGCGTTCGCGATCGGTCGACGCCGAGCTGATGATGGAATCGCTGTTCAAGCTGACCGAACTTGAGAGCCGTATTCCGCTCAATATGAACGTGCTGGTGAAAGGTCGCGTCCCACAGGTGCTTGGCCTTGCGGAAGCGCTGCGCGAATGGCTCGACCATCGCCGCGAAGTACTACTGCGCCGTTCCAAACATCGCCTTGCTGAGATCGAGCATCGTCTGGAAGTGCTTGGTGGCTACCTGGTCGCCTATCTCAACCTGGACAAGATCATCAAGATCATACGCAGGGAAGACGAGCCAAAGCCCGTCCTGATAAAGACCTTCAAGCTCACCGAGGTGCAGGCTGACGCCATTCTCAACATGCGGCTGCGCAATTTGCGCAAACTTGAGGAAATGGAAATCCGCGCCGAGGATAAGGCGCTGCGCGAGGAACGCACCAAGCTCAAGTCGTTGATAGGCTCGCTTGCACAGCAATGGAAGACAATCAGCGGCCAGATCAAGGGGCTCAAGGAAAAGTTCGGGTCGAAGACCGCTATTGGCAGGCGGCGCACGACTTTCGGCATCGCGCCCGCACACGACGAGGCAGCGATCGAAGAAGCGATGGTGGTGCGCGAGCCGATCACGGTCGTGGTTTCGGAGAAGGGTTGGATCCGCGCGCTGCGCGGTCACGTGAGCGATCTTTCCGGGGTGACCTTCAAAACCGATGATGCGCTCAGATTTGCGTTCCCGACTGAAACTACCGCCAAGATTCTGATCTTTGGCAGCAATGGACGCTTCTACACCATCGAAGCCGCAAAGCTCCCGGGCGGGAGAGGGTATGGCGAACCGGTGCGCCTGTTCATCGATTTAGAGGATGCCGACGTGGTCGCCGCGCTCGCTTACCAGGGTGGCCGCAAATTCCTCGTAGCAAGCCGCGCCGGCAACGGCTTCGTGGTGGCGGAAGACGAATGCTTGGGCACCACCCGCAAGGGCAAGCAGGTACTCAACCTAAAGCCGCCCGACAAGGCGCGGGCGATGACAACGGTAAACGGCGAGTTGGCGGCGACGATCGGCGAGAACCGCAAGATGGTGATTTTCGCGCTCAATCAGGTGCCGGAGATGGGCCGTGGACGCGGCGTGCGTCTGCAGCGGTACCGGGAAAGAGGCCTGTCCGACGTCACCACATTCAGAGCCGACGATGGACTCACCTGGAACGATGCGGCTGGCCGTAGCTTCACGGTGCCGATGAAGGAGCTCAAAGACTGGCGTGGCAATCGTTCCGATGCCGGTCGTCTTGCGCCCAAGGGCTTCCCGAAAAATAACAAGTTCCGTAGCGTACCGAGCGGCGGAAACGGCAAGGGCGGGAACAGTCAAGGCGACGCCGCCGACTAGCCATCAACCCGCGGCTTGAACTTCAAGCTTTTGGCCGATCAATGGCTCGGCTAAGCGGGGTCTACTTCTCGACCCGGCTCCATCCCGACGGCATCAGGCGCTCCTGCGGCAGGAAACGGCCCTTGTAATCCATCTTGCGCGAGCCCGGCACCCAGTAACCGAGATAGACGTAAGGCAAACCCATACGGTTGGCACGTTCGATGTGGTCCAGG
>Ga0187777_10000077_pt1 | contig 71532 bp, 58 predicted proteins | sample 1015_Q2_SP5_10_M_FD_132416 | JGI IMG/M metagenome (GOLD analysis project Ga0187777, IMG submission 132416) | Tropical peat soil microbial communities from peatlands in Department of Meta, Colombia - 1015_Q2_SP5_10_MG | ecosystem: Environmental > Terrestrial > Soil > Wetlands > Peat | place... | reverse complement strand
ACCGCCGTGCCCCAGTTCACCCCGTCGGTGCTCACGTAGAAGGCATACTGCTTGATCCACCCATGGGAGCATCCGTCCTGCCGCGGCACGTACTGGAAGGCGCTCAGCGAGTAGGACGCTCCCAGGTTGATTTGGATCTCGTGGGGTGTCGGGGTACTGCTGGGACAGAATTGCGTGTGCCACAGGGTGCTGGAGTTGCCGTCGATGGCATTGGCGGCCGCCCCGTTGTAGCAACTGGTCTCCTGGCTGTCCACGTAGGTCACCGACCACAGCGTGTGCGGAATCAGGGTGGGGTTGACCGTCAGCATCGCTGACTGATTGCTGTTGTAGCTGCCCCCGATGGTGACCTGCGTCGAGGAACTGACCGAAGTGGTGGTGACCGTGAACGTGGCCGTGGTGTTGCCGGCCAACACCGTCACGCTGGTCGGCACCGCGGCCACGGAGGTATTGCTGCTGGACAGCGTGACCACCGCTCCTCCCACCGGCGCCGCACTGTTCAGGGTCACCGTGCCGGTGGAAGAGTTGCCGCCCGTCACCGTGGTTGGGCTCAGGCTGACGTTGGCAAGCGCTGACGGTCCGCTGGTCGGTGCGCCCAGGACGTTGATCTCGGCCGCTGACGTCCAGGGGTTGCCGTTGATCTCCGAGAGCGCCTGCAGTCGGATGTACTGCCCGGTCACCGGGGTGAAACTTACCTGCATCGCCGCCGGCACCCCGCCGCCGGGACAGGTGGTGCTGAGCCCGCCGTAGTTGAAGGTTCCCGTGGCTACCGCCGTGCCCCAGTTCACCCCGTCGGTGCTCACGTAGAAGGCATACTGCTTGATCCACCCATGGGAGCATCCGTCCTGCCGCGGCACGTACTGGAAGGCACTCAGCGAATAGGACGCTCCCAGGTTGATTTGGATCTCGTGGGGTGTCGGGGTACTGCTGGGACAGAATTGCGTGTGCCATAGGGTGCTGGGGTTGCCGTCGATGGCGTTGGCGGCCGCCCCGTTGTAGCAACTGGTCTCCTGGCTGTCCACGTAGGTCACCGACCACAGCGCGTGCGGGACGAGACTGAAAGCAGTGAAGTTCAGCCCGGTGACGTTGGAACCGTTGAGCGTCACTTGCTGGCTGGCCGGAAAGAAGATAGATCCTGCGCGGCTGGGCGTAACCGTGTAGCCGCCGTTGGCCAGGGCGCTGAAGCTGTAGTTGCCCGAGCTGTCCGCGGTGGTCGCGGCATTGGCGCTGCCACTCAAGGTCACCGTGGCCCCGGCGCCGTTGTTGATCGTCCCCGAGATGCTCCAGGTCAGTGCCACGACGGTGAGACTGACCTGGGTAGGGTTGTTCAGACTGCCGGAGGTTCCGGTGACCGTTATGTTGACCGTTCCCGTCGTAGCGGTGGCGCTTGCTGAAAGCGTCAATGTGCTGGTGCTCGTGGTGCTGGTCGGATTAAACGAGGCGGTGACACCGCTCGGTAGTCCTGACGCGGATAAAGCCACACTCCCATTGAAGCCGTTCTGTGGATTAATCGTGACCGTGGTCGTCCCGCCAGGCGTGCCCTGCGTGATGGTCACGCTGGCCGGATTTGCGGAGAGCGTGAAGTTTGGCGTCGGCCAGTTGTTAACCAGGTTAGCGGCGTTGACGGTCCCGATACCGGTGGCGAAGTCCCAGCCCGGCGTTGCGGTGAAGGCGGGACCGTAGGAGCTGTTCGCGGTGGACAGCACCCCGTTGGTTGCAGAGTCGAGATAGCAGTTGTGGCTGCCGGTGCAGTTCACGTCCGTGTCGCCCTGGATTACGTCGTAGAAGATGCACGAACTGGACGCGCTACTGCCCAGCGTGGAGTTGCAGGAGCTGCTGCCGCTGTTGCCGTACTCGCTGGCAGCCAGACTGTAGTAGATGAGATTGGGATTGCCCTGGCGTGCCCCGGCCTTCTGGTTCACCAGGGCCTGAATGCCAGCCATGATCGGACTGGAAAACGATGTTCCACCCGCCCCCGACCAGTTGCTGGGAGCGCCGGTGCAAGCCACCCCGCCATTGTGGGTGTCGGAATCGCAGTAGATGAAGTAATGCCCCCAGACGCCGTTGGCGGCGAACAGCGAAACATCCGGAAGGTCCCGCACTCCGTCGCTGGGGTTGCCGAACACCGACTGCCAGGCCGGCTTGCCGTATCCCGCGCACGACCCGCTCACCACCCCGTTGGTGGAGGGTGAGCCGGTGGCGCAGCCACTGGGGCCGCCGCTGCCTGCGGCGGTGGTCAGGAATTGCTTGCCATTTGTGGTATTGCAAAAGCCGTCGCTGCCGTAGGTCGTGCCTGACCCGCTCACGTAAGTTGCGATCAGAACGCTGGCGCAGGAGTCGTTCCACGGAATCTCCGGTATGTAGGACAGGGCGGAGCCGAAACTGGCGGTGTTGGTCGAGTTCCAATAAGTGCTGACGGCGCCGGCAAAGGCGTCGCCGAAGTCGGTGCCGCCGACAGCGACATTGTAGGGAGTGGAGGCAAATGCGCTGACGCCGATACCGTGGGTGGATTTCGAGCGGCCGGCGTCACAGCTGGCAGCGCCTTCGTCACCCGCAGAGACGAAGATGGAGACGCCCTCTGTCACCGCCTGCTGATACGCGGCGTTATATGCCGCATTGGCGGCCGCGCCGTTTTCGGCTTCGCACTCGCCGTAGCTGATACTCACGATAGCCGGCGGCGAATTGCCGTTGATCAGGTTCTGAAGCGCGATTAATCCGCCGAAGGTGCTGGTGCTGCTGCAGGATGCCACTTGAATAGCCGCGCTGGGCGCTGCCGCGCTGGCGTATTCCGCATCCAGGATCGCTTCGTCCTCGTCGCCGTTCACGCCGGGATCGCTGCAGTTGTTACTGCCGCTGGGTGGCGCCGGGTTGACCTGGGTCAGCGCTCCGGATGCGAAGCCGGACAATCCGAATGTCGAACGGAAGGTACTCCAATCCGCGGCGTTGAAAAGGTCGGTGTCCTCGATCACCACCACCGTCTGGCCTTGGCCCGAGATGCCAGCATTGAACAGCGGATTCAGGTTGTAGATCGTGGCCAGGTCAGCCGGTACTACAGCCTGCGTGGTCACTCCGCCAGAAATAAAGGTATATTCCGGCCGCCGCGTGTGCATGGCGCGAGGGCGGAAATCGTGCAGCGCAACCACTCCGACCACGACGGGCGCCAGCGCTGCCGGGACCTGCGGCGAATTCGTGTTGGCGATGTGTGGTACGCCGTTTACTTCAAGTTGATGGATGGGAGTGTGAAAAGCCCGGCCGACTTCGGCGGCGGTGCCGGAGAAGTCGATCACCAGGCCACTCGGATAGATCAGGTTGACGGTCAGTCCGTGCGACTCCAGCCAGGCCGTAATGGTGGCCAGATCCTCGGGCGCCGCACCGAACCGCTTTCCGAATTCCTGCGCGGTGAGCCAGTGGTGAAAGTTGGGCGAGGCAGGGGTGTGAAGCTGTTCAATCAGTTCCGTGAGTGCCTGCTCCCGTTCGGGAGCCCGCCGCAACTGGAGCAGCATGTGCTCCATGGGCGTGCTGTCCGCAACCGGTCCACGGTCATTCTCCGCCGCGGCCTCGGCACGCAGGTTGCCAACCAGAGTGATGCGCCGGCTTTCGTCCACGCGCCCGGTGATCAGCGGGCGAACCTGTCCTGCTTGCCCGTGTCCCTGCCCGACCAATGCCAACATGCACAGGATTGCAACGGTGACCCGGGAAAAAGCCACCCCAGCCTTTTGCGCCATTCATTCCCCTTGTCGAACCAACTACCGGGTACGCGGCGGCGGGCCCTTGCGGGCAAAGGACGATCCCCTAATGCCGCCCCCCCGCGCACCCCTGAAAGAGTTCCTGCCAGTGTCACTGTTTTCAGGGAAAAGTAAAGATTACAGTCGTGCACATGTCGCGGTGCAGGGATTCACCTGCCCCTGCGCCTGCCGCCGTGCCCAGCGCCTAAAGCGGTGCTCCGGCGGGCGCGTTTTCGGGTAATCTGGTAATCGGTTAGTAACTGGTCCAGGGCGCAGGATGCACCCGGGCCGTGCGCAGCGGTTCGATGCCGTGGGCCACCTCGACGAGCTTGCGATAATGCCGGCCTTTTTCCTGAACATGCCGTGCGCGATGATCTTGTGGAACACGCCGCTTTGCGCAAGGGCTGTGACCCAACGCACAATTGGCGGTGACTCGGGGCCAGGAATTCGGTATTGTTGTTCGACCTTGGTTGTGCTGTAATATACTGCATTGCACAATGGACGTGCTGCAATGCACACAAAAGGGCAGTTTCCCCCTGAAACATCCTTCCTCGGCGGAGGCAGACGACAACCCATGCCATTCACTCTGGAAGGCAGAACGGCGCTGGTGACCGGCGCCGCCCGCGGCATCGGCCGCGCCATCGCCACCCGGCTGGCCGCGGCAGGGGCAGCCGTGATGATCAATGACCTGGATGAGGCCGCGGTCACCGAGGCCGAGTGCGGGCTGCGCACCGCCGGTTACAGCGTGGCGCATGTGTGTGGAGATCTCACCGATCCCTCCTTCCCCGATGAGATGGTGAAGGCCACGCTGGATACGTTCGGTGCGGTGGACATCGTGGTCAACAACGCCGGCTACACCTGGGACAACGTCATTCAAAAGACCGCCGATGAGCAGTTTCAGGCCATGATCGACATTCATCTGGTGGTGCCCTTTCGCGTGTTGCGGGCGGCCTCGGCGTACATTCGGGAAGCAGCCAAGGCCGAGATCGCGGCCGGCAAGCGGGTGATGCGCAAGGTGGTCAACATCACCTCCATCGCAGGCACCCAGGGCAATGCCGGCCAGGCCGGCTATTCCTCAGGCAAGGCGGGAGTGATCGGCCTGACTAGGACGTTAGCCAAGGAGTGGGGACGGTATAACGTCAACGTCAACGCCGTCGGTTTTGGTCTCATTGACACACGCCTGACCCGGCCGCTCGACGGCGACAGCTCCAACCTTGAGATGCACGGCCATAAGATCCGCATCGGGGTCCAACCTGCGATGCTGGAAGCGGCCAAGAAGGCCTCGGCGCTGGGGAGAATGGGCAGTCCGGAAGAAGCCGCGGGCGCGGTCCTGTTCTTCTGCTCGCCTCTTTCGGATTACGTGACCGGTGAAGTGCTGATTTGCGGCGGCGGATTCAACTTCTAGCCGGTTAGCCTATGACGCCTTGGCCAGCAGCAGAGCGGCTTTTCCCGCCGGTTCGACTGCGGCGGCTTCCACCAACTGCTTTACGTCGAGCCAGTGCTCCAGACTGTGCTCATATCCGGAATCGTAAGAGGTTACAAGCGGCCGGTTGCTGGCTGGATTCGCAATCGTTACATTGGTCTCGACTTCGCTGACCATCAGGATTCGCCTTTCATCCTCGTTGCCGCTTCCGCCCGTCAACCACGACGTGAGAGCAGCAGTCTTCAGCAGCAAAACTAATCCCTTGACGACCGCTTCGTTTGTGAGGAGCGTCACCGCGCAGCGTGAGGTCTGGCACGGCACAGCCGCTCCGGCAGATCACCGCTTGCGCCGCGATTTGACTTTCCCTTTGCGGTGGGGCCGGCGGGTGCGCAGCTTGGCCACCAGCGATTCCAACTCTTCCACGCGCCGCTTCAGTTCGCCGCTTTCGTCGGCCTTTGCGGGAACAGTGGCGGGAGATGGGGGTGGAGCCCCCGTCCGCGACACACCCGGCGCAGGCATGAACGCGAAAGGATTCAGCGGCGAAGGCATGGAGCGATAGGCACTCTGGTACAGGTCGAACATCGCCTTGGCATAGTTCAAGGCAGTCTCCTGGCCGGCGCGGCTGGTGGCGGCCACCATTTGCCGCAGAATGTCGAGAGGGAAGGCCGAGCCCGGGGTCTTGGCCTGTTCCACGATGATCTGGGTGAGCACCAGGCGGGTGAGGTCGTCGCCGGTGGCGGCGTCCAGCACCTGCACCTCGTGTCCCTCCTGCACCATCTGCGCCACCTCCTCCAGATTCACGTAACGGCTGTTGGTGCTGTCGTAAAGGCGGCGGTTTTCGTACTTTTTGATGAGGACCGGTTTGGGTTCCATGGCAGCCTCAATTTTACGCTTGACACGCCTGCCTGATGCGGTATGATGATGCTGCAGTGCAGCACACATTGCAGCATCAAAGAAGGAGCGATCAATCATGAAGGCCAAAGAGAAGGCAGCCCCGGCCGAGACGGTCAAGGTGCTGGAGAATTTCGTACCCCTCTACCTGAAGGGCATGGAAGTGATCGCGGAACTGCAGAAGAAGACCCTGCAGATCGCCGCACAACAGAACGCGGAGTGGGCGGGCGCCAGCAAGAAGGCCCTGGTCCGCTTCATTCCCGCTTCCCAGGTGAACCCGGTGTTCGACCTGGCGGCGCAGGCGTTCGACACCATTCTGGAAGGCCAGAAGGAAGCCATCGACATGGTGCTGGAGCAGAACCAGACCGTGGTGGACTTCGCCAAAGAGGGCGTGGAGTCGGTGTCCAAGCTGACCAGCGGCCTGACGGCGCTGTTCCAGAAATCGGTCGACTATTCTGTTGCAATGCAGAAGAAAGCGCTGGAGTTTGCTGCGGAGCAGAATAAAGCGGCCTACGACGTGGCGAGCAAGCAGTTCGGCCTTTCCGGCAGCCCGGTCGAGACCTTCCACCGCAGCCTGGACGCGCTGATGGAAACCCAGAAGAAGGTGCTGGACATCGCCTCCAAGCCGCTGAAGACGACAGCCGCCTAAGGCGGTTGTATACTGCGGCTTTGTAGATGGTGCGAAGGCCCCGGTAAAACCGGGGGCCTTCGTGGCTGTCTGCGCAACCCACCTGGGGAAAGGACTTCGCAATGGCCAACGATCCCACGGGCAGTGGCGCGCCGTTCGATCCAATGGGCGCCTTTCGGCAGATGCGGGACGCTTATCTCGACGTGTGGGCCAAGACCATGGTGGACACTGTCAACACCGAGGCCTATGCCAAAGCGACCGGCTCCATGCTGGACGCGTACCTGGCAGTCTCCTCACCCTTCCGCGAGGCGGTGGAGAAGGCCATGCAGCAGGCGCTGCAGCAGCTCAGCATGCCTTCCCGCGCTGATCTCGTCGGCCTGGCCGAGCGGCTCACCAACGTGGAAATACGTCTCGACGACATGGATGCCAAGCTGGACCGGATCGATCGAGTGCTTTCAAAGCCAACGACGGCAACACGCCGCCCGGCCGCACCGGGACCCCGGAGCGGTCGCCGTAAAAGGACGAAGTAGCCATGGCTGACACTTCGGCTGTCGATCCCTTCGCCAATCTGCAGCGACTCATCGCTCTCAACAAAGTACTGACTTCGAAAGCGGCCATCGCCCAAACCCCCAAGCAGATGGTGTGGGCCCTGAACAAGGCCAAACTTTATCGGTACGTGCCCTTGGCGCCGGAGGCGCAGCGCCACCGTATCCCCCTGCTGCTGGTGTTCGCGGTGATGAACCGGCCCTACATCCTCGACCTGCGCCCGGGGCACAGCTACGTAGAGTTCATGCTCAAGAAGGGGTATGACCTTTATCTGCTGGATTGGGGAGCGCCGGGACCGGAAGACAAGAACATGAATTTTGGCGATTACACGCTGGAGTACCTGCCGCGTGCGATCCGCAAGCTGAAGGCCGTTTCCCAGGTGGAAGAATTCAGCATGCTGGGCTGGTGCATCGGGGCCATCATCGCCACCACTTATGCCGCCCTGCGGCCGGATGACGGCCTGCGCAATCTGATACTGCTGACTGCTCCGCTCGATTTTTCCGATAAAGAGGCGATCACCTTTGCCCGCTGGACCGCGGAACCTAATTTCGACGTCGACAAAGTGCTGCAAACCTTCGGCAACATGCCGGCGGAGATGATCGAGTACGGCGCCAAAGCCCTAAAACCGGTGGAAAACTATGTGGGCAACTTCGTGCGCCTGTGGGACAACCTGGATGATCCCAAGGTGGTCGAGGCCTGGCACGCGATGAACACCTGGGTGACCGACAACATCCCCATGGCCGGGGCCACGTTCCGGCAATTGGTGGTCGATTTGTATCGCAACGACCGCCTAATGAAGGGTGAATGGGTACTGCGCGGGGAGCGGGTTGATGTGGGCAAGATCCGGGCGAACCTGCTGACGGTAATTGCCGAAGGTGATCACATCACCCCGCCCTGCCAGTCCAGAACCATCATGGGGAAGGTAGCCAGCAAGGACAAGGAACTGTTCAGCGTCCCCGGCGGCCACATCGGCATCATGGCCGGCAGCGGCGCCAGCAAAGTCACCTGGCCTCACCTCGATGGATGGCTGGGGCCGCGCTCGGATTAGCGTTCCGGGTACAATGAACGGCGGCACGAACTCTTCGTGCCGCCGTTTTCCATGCCGCAGGTCCCTTCTTGGTAAGCCGGGCGCTCACACCTCGGTCTTCTTATAAGTCTCCTCCGCAAAGATCAGCGCGATCAGCGTGATCACCACGAACGAGAGCATGTACAACGCGACCGGCCAGGTCTTGTTGTGACCCCAGATCAGCAGCGATCCGGCCACAACTGGCGCCAGTCCGCCGGCGAAGATCGAAGCCAGCTGGTAACCGAGCGAGGCGCCGCTGTAGCGGACGCGCGCCGGGAACAGCTCAGCGAAGAAGCTGGCCTGTGGTCCGTACATGGCGGAGTGCCCGAGTTGCGCCATCAGGATGATGGCCAGCCAGCCCCATACCACGTTATGCGCGGCCTTGTTCATCATCCAGAAGAAGGGGAAGGCCAGCACGCCGCATACAGCCGCCCCCCACATGTACACGAAGCGGCGGCCGATCTTGTCGGAAAGGTGGCCGTACAACGGCATGGCAAAAAGCCCAATGCAGTAACTGATAATCAGTCCGGGCAGAAACGCCGACTTGGTAAGCTTCAGCACGGTGACGCAGTAGGTCAGCGAGAACACGGTGATGATGTAATACAGGCCGTTCTCGGCGAAGCGCACGCCCATGCCGACCAGCAGGTTCTTGCGATGATGCGTGACGGCCTCGATCACCGGCATCCTGGCCTCGGCTTTCTGGTCCTTGATCTTCAGGAAAGCCGGAGATTCGGCGATCTTCATTCGGATCCAGATGCCGACACCCACCAGGACAATGCTGAACAGAAACGGCAGGCGCCAGCCCCAGGCCAGCAGGTCGGCTTCTTTGAGCCGGGCAACCAGCAGAAACGCTACCGTGGAGAGCAGCCCGCCGACCATGGCGCCGGTTTGCGGGAAGGCGCCATAAAAGCCGCGGCGGTTGGCGGGAGCGTGCTCGACGGCCATCAGCACCGCCCCGCCCCACTCTCCGCCCAGGCCAATGCCCTGGCAAACGCGCATCAGGGCCAGCAGGATCGGAGCAAAGACTCCGATGGTGGCGTAGGTCGGCAGCACGCCGATGATGGTGGAAGAAATACCCATGAACAGCAGGGTGAGATAGAGCATCTGCTTGCGGCCGATGCGGTCGCCGAAGTGGCCGAAGACAAGCCCGCCAAAGGGGCGGGCGATGAATCCAATGGTGAACGTTAAGAGCGCGAGAATCGTCCCCACCATAGGATCGAACTTGGGGAAAAAGAGCTTGTTGAAGACCAGCGCTGCGGCCGTGCCATATAAGAAGTAGTCATACCATTCGATGGAGGTGCCGATCAGGCTGGCGAGTGCGACCTTGGTGATGTGAGGTTTGGCTTCCGCGGCAGGCCGTGCAATGGCCCGCTGCTGGAGTTCAAGTATTTCCTCGCGATTGACGACATGGTCAATCAGTGTAGGGCCGGGCACTTTGGTCTTAGGCGTGGGCTGCGTGCCCGGGGCCGGCGCGGGTTCTGCGCCAGGAGACACCACGTCTGGTTTGAGGACTGGCTGCGGCATTTGGTACCTCCCTATGAATTAGAAGAAATTTCCTGGGTTCTACCTTGGCCTGGTTCCAACCACTACTGTGCATTCAATGAAAGAAACATACTAAGAAGACTGCGCCTATCCCGCCGCGCGGCGGCTGGCCGCGAACGCGGCCCGCATCTCACGCTTCAGCGTCTTTCCGGCGACGTTGCGCGGGAACTCGTCGTACACCACTACGTCCTGGATACGCTGGAACTTAGCATCCACGCGGGCGTTGGTCCAGGCGATCAGTTCCTGGCAGTCCGTGGTGACGCCCGGTTGCATCACCACCGCCGCGATCGGGACTTCGCCCCACTTTTCATCCGGGGCGCCGAACACCGCAACCTCGCGCACCGCCGGGTGCTGGATGATGACCTCCTCGATATCGCGGGGATACACGTTCACCCCGCCGGAAATGATCATGTCCTTGAGACGGTCCACCAGGAACAGGTACCCCTCTTCATCCAGATAGCCGCCATCGCCGGTGTGCAGCAGATCGTCCACAATGGCCTTTCCCGTCAGCTCCGGCTGTTTGTAATAGCCGGGCATCAGGATGGGCCCGCGGCCGCAGATTTCGCCCACCTCGCCGGGCGCGCACTCGCTGCCATCGGGCCGCAGTATCTTGATTTCAAAAAACGGCGGGGGGCAGCCCACCGAGCCCAGCTTTCGCACCGAGTCGTGCTTGTCGAGGATGGTAACGAAGCCTTCCGTCAGCCCATAGAGCTCGTAGAAGCGCCCCGGCAATGTGTCATTGAGGAGCTTCTTGTGCTCCACGTGCAGGGGCGCGCCCACGTTGTGGATCATCTCCAGGCTCATCAGCTTCTGCGGATCATAGGCCGGGCTGTGCAGGATGGCGATGATCTGCGCCGGCACCATCACCACGTGCGTCACCTTGTAGCGGGCGATGTCTTCGATCACGCGCTCCGCCTTGAAGCTGTCGTGCAGGATGTAGGTGCCGCCGACAAACATCCACGGCATCAGGTCGATCATGGCGCCGTTGAACACGATGGAGCCGGCGTGCAGCACCACGCTCTCCGGTGTCATGCGCCAGGCGTGGGAGAACAGCGTGCAGTACATGGCGCGCACGAAGTGAGTGTGCACGATGCCCTTGGGCAGCCCCGTGGTGCCCGAGGAGTACATGATGTTGAACACGTCATCGCACGTGAGGTGCGGATCAGGTGGCTCCGCGGCGGAAGCTTCTCCCACAAAACGCTCGAAGGGCATCATGCCGAAGGAGGAACCATCGCCCAAGAGCACGGCCGTCACGATCTGCGGCAGCTCGCCGCGGATGCGGCCGAAGACTTCCGCGAAGCCGGGATCGCCCAGCACCAGCCGGGTGTCGGAATCGCGCAGCAGCGTTTGCAGTCCGTGCTGCTGCAACAGCGTGCTCAGCGGAACGATCACCAGGCCGGTCTTGGCCGCAGCCCAGTACGAAGCCATCAGCTCCAGGCAATTCGGCAGAACGGTGGCGAACTTGTCTCCCTTCTTCAGTCCGGCCGCCAACAGCGCATTCGCCAGTTGGTTGACGTAGGAGTTGAACTCGCGATAAGTGAGGGTGCGTCCGCTCGCCACCAGCGCAGGATGGTTGCCGCGATAGCGCGCGTGCCGCGCCAGCAGGCTGCCGATATTCAGGCTGGCTTGGCCCAGGGCAGGCGTCCTCTGTTCATGGCCCATGTGGACCTCCCTAGAGAGCCCAGCCCGGCACACAGATGAAAACGCGTGAAAGTGCCGGCACAAGCCCGGAAGACCGCCTCATTACATGCCCGATGCGGCAAGCGAGTCGGTGACCAGAGTCACGCTAGCAGGTGATTCTTGCTGCCGTACATGATCGTTGGACCCGTTCCCGCGCTTGCACCGGTGCTGGGCGTAATAGAGACTGGTTGTTTGGAGGTCAAAGGCAATGGGCACTATGACGAAGCAGCAAGCGGCTCTTACCATCACGCGGGAAGCCCGCGGGCGCGTCCCGGGCGACGGCGTCGAACTCGCTTTCGGATACTGGCCCGGACGGGGCGCACCGCTGGTGGCGCTGCATGGGCTGACATCCACCTACGTTTCATTCATGGGCGTGGCTGAACGACTGGCAGGGCGGCGGCCGTTGTTCGCTCCCGACCTGCGCGGCCGTGGCGATTCCGACAAGCCCAGCGGTCCTTATGGAATGGCCCAGCATTCTCGCGATGTGGCGTGCGCGATGCGCGCGCTCGGCCTCGGACCAAGTGTGATTGTGGGCCATTCCATGGGAGCCTTCATTGCTGCAGCTTTGGCGGCAAGCAAGCCCGAACTGGTTGCCGGACTGATTCTGGTCGATGGTGGATTTGCCATTCCCATGAGCGAAGCTACCCGACAGGCCTTTGATTCCGGGCTGGGGAAGCGCGTGGCGCAGCTTCGAGAAACTTACCCATCGCGCCAGGCCTACCGCGATTTCTGGCGCAGCCAGCCGCAGTTTCCGCGGGAAGAGTGGAGCCCGTGGATCGAGGCGTTTCTCGACTATGAACTGGGTGGCGAGCCTCCCCGCCTGCGACCCAAGGCGTCCGCCGAGGGAGTGAGCGCAGATCTCGCCGAAGGATTGAAGACGCGCGAGATCACGGAACGCCTCAAAGCCATTCGTGTCCCGGTGGTCATGCTGCGCGCCGAGGCCGGCTTTCTTCCCGGCCAGCCGCCGCTCTATCCCGAGCCGGTGATGGCGGAGATGCGGCGCTTTCTTCCCGGACTGGAGGTCCATACCATCCAGGGCACAACTCATTACACGCTGGTGATTGGAAACCGCGGCGCCACGGCTCTCGCCAACCTGATCGTCGATTTCTCCGAGGGGTGCGTGCCATAGCGAGCGGCGTTCCCGGTTTATAACCGGACACGAACCTTCGTGCCATCGTCCACGAGCACAGTGCGGTATTCTCTACCCTATCGTACGTTGAGGCTTTTTCCCGAGGTGTGTCCGATGCTCAGAAGCTCCCGAGCCTTGATTTTCGCGATTACAGTGACCCTCTCAGCAGCGTCGCTGGCGTTTCCCCAGGCCCAGCCAGGCTCAAGCGACCTGGACCAGGCGCCCACCATGCGCGTCCAGGTGGTGTCGCGTACGACTAAAGCGGTCAACTATCGCCATCGTGGCGGTTCGACCACGGTGGACTTCAAGGGCACCGACCAGATGCCCGAGGTCACCGGCCGCGCCAAGGTGGACAGCAAGTCGGGGCGCCTCACCATCGATGCGAGGCTCGAAAACCTGCTGCCCGCCAACAAGTTCGGCCTCGAATACCTGACGTATGTCCTGTGGGCGATCACGCCCGAGGGCCGCGCCAGCAATCTGGGCGAAGTCCTGCTGAAGAACGGCAGCGGAAGCCTGAAGGTCACCACCGAACTGCAGGCGTTCGGAATGATCGTGACCGCCGAGCCCCACTTCGCCGTGACTCAGCCCAGCGATGTAGTGGTGGCGGAGAACATCATTCGTCCCGACACGAAGGGCATGGAAGAGCCCATCAACGCGCGTTACGAGCTGCTCGCTAAGGGAACATACGCCTCCACGGTCGAGCCGATTCGCGACGCCATCTATGGCATCGATCCCAAAACGCCCATCGAACTTTTCGAAGCCCGCAACGCGGTGCGCATTGCGCGCTCCGCGCACGCAGACCGCTACGCGGCGCCCAGCTTCCAGAAGGCGCAGGAGTTGCTGCAACAGGCCGAGGATGCCTACCTGCGCAAGCAGGGCAAGACGCCCATCGGCACCGTCGCGCGAAATGCCGCGCAGACCGCTGAAGACGCGCGCGTGATTTCCATCAAACGCCAGGAAGAACTGCGCATCGAGAGGGAGCGGCAGGAAGCCGCAGAGCGCGAGGCCAAAGCCAAGGCCGATGCCGAGGCGGAAGCCAATCGCCGGGCACAAGCTGAGGCCGAGCGTCTCCGCGCCGAGCAGGCCAAGGCGGAGGCCGAGCGCGCCCGCGCTGAGGCTGAGCACGCCAAACAGGAAGCCGAAGCCGCCCGCGCCGCCGCCCTGGAGCAGCAGCGACTGGCGCAGGCCGAGGCCGAAAAGGCACGCCTGGCAGCGGAGCAGGCCGAGCAGATGCGACTGAGAGCCGAAGCGGAAAAGGCGGAGATGCGCGCTCGCTTGCTGCGCCAGTTGAATGCCATCCTGGAGACCCACGACACCTCGCGCGGGCTGGTGGTCAACATGTCGGATGTGCTGTTCGAGTCGGCGAAGTATGGGCTGCGCCCGGCGGCGCGGGAACGGCTGGCCAAGATCGCCGGCATCCTGCTCGCTTACCCGGATCTTCGCCTGGATGTCGAGGGTCACACCGATGCCATCGGCAGCGATGCCTACAACCAGGAACTCTCGGAAAAACGCGCCGCTGCGGTGCAGCAGTATCTGGTGCAGCAGGGCATTCCGGCGAGTTCAATCGCAGCGCGAGGATTCGGGAAGTTGCAGCCGGTCGCCGACAATTTCACCGCCGCCGGACGCCAGCAGAACCGGCGCGTGGAACTGGTGGTTTCCGGCGACATGATCGGCACCGCCGCCGCATCGGCGGAACCTCCGGCGAACCGCTAGCCCGATGTCCACCTCAGCTTTCTAGTCACTGGCCCAGTTGCTTGCCTATTCTGCTAGGCTAATGCGTTCGTCCGAACGCAGGCGGTTCGGTCCGCCGGGAGTCCTCCTATGAAAGAAGATGTAGCCACGACCCTGCGACTGCTCGACGAGGCCCTAACCCGTTATGTGCGGCCGGACACCTTTCCGCTGGCCATCCGCATGCTCGAGCCGGGGGAAGCCGTTCCGGAAGGCGCGAAGGTTCCCAGCAAGACCATGGGCGAACAATGGATCGTGTGCCAGTCGATCGGGGTGGCGCGCCGCTACGGATGGAGCATCGCCGTGGGCCGTGACGACGTCATCTGCCCGCTGGCGGCCATCGCCTTCGGCTTCCACCGGCCCAACGAAGAATACCTGAAGGGCTTTGCTTCCGTCGGCATGTACTGCAGGGACGAGCAAGCGGCCGCCAACCTCGAAGCCAGCACTTGGAAGTTCGAGCCCGGAACTTATGATTACGTCTGTGTCGCGCCGCTGAACCGAGCCAATTTCGAACCGCACGTCATCGCCGTCTACGCTAACAGCGCGCAGGTGCTGCGGCTGGTCCATGCTTCGCTCTATAAACGCGGCGGGCGCGTGGTTTCAACCTCCGGCGGGCGCCTGGATTGCGCCGAGATCGTCATCCAAACCCTCACCACCAACGAGCCCAAGGTCATTCTCCCCTGCACCGGCGATCGCGTCTTCGGCATGGCGCAAGACAATGAAATGGCCTTCGCCTTCCCCTGGGCGTATGCACACGAGATCGTCGAGGGCCTGGAAGGCACCCACAAGGGCGGCACCCGTTACCCGATCACCGTCGCCATGCGCGAGACGGTAACCATGCCAAAGTCGTATCAAGAGCTCATGAAAATGCTGGCGGAGCGCGACGCAGGTAAGTAGCGCCGCCGTCCCGGCGGCTGTCCGTGTGGGCGTCTCGCCCACACGCCGGGCCGGCCAGAGGCCAGGCGCTACATCCCACATGTCCTTGCGCCACGGTTAGCCAATTGGTACACTCCCGCCTCCGAAGACAAGACCACGATAACTTTCAAGATAAGGGAGAAATCTCATGACTTACGGAATTCCCCTCCGCAAGTGGATTGTTCTTATGGGCGGTCTGCTGTTTCTTGCCGCCATTTCCTTGAGTGCCCAGCAGGCCACCGGCCCTGAGATCAAGGTTGGCGCCCTCTTCGACCTCACGGGCATCACGTCCGATGTGGGCAAGTCTTACGCCCAGGGCGTGCGCGATGCCGTGGAGTGGACGAACGCGCACGGTGGCGTCAACGGCAAGCGTATCAACCTGGTTCAGGTCGACTACGGCTACAAGATTCCTGAGGCGGTCGCCGCCTATAAACGTATGGTCAGCGACGAGAAGGTGGTGATGATCTCCGGCTGGGGCACCGGCGACACGGAAGCACTGCGCGAGCAGGCAGCTAAGGACAAGATTCCGTATGTTTCCGCGTCCTTCTCGCCCCACATTGCTGATCCCACCAAGAACCCCTACAACTTCTTCGTCGCTCCCACCTACTCTGACCAGTTGCGGGCGTGGCTACTGTGGGTGAAGGACGACTGGAAGGACAAGTCCCGCGCCCCGAAAGTGGCGGCGCTGTTCGGCGACAACGCCTACGGCCGTGCCCCCATGGCGGCCGGCAAGGACTTCGCCAAAGCGAATGGCATCGAGTGGGTGTATGACGGCGTATTGCCAGGCGCCTTTCAGGATGCCACCAGCCAACTACTCACCATGCAGAAGGCCGGCGCCGATTATGCCTACATCAACGTAACCACCACCGGCGTCTCCATCATCCTCAAGGACGCGCAGAAACTCGGCCTCAAGACCAGGTTCGGCTCCAATCCTTACGGATACAGCGAAGCGCTGGCGCTGGTCGCCAAGAGCAACGCCGACGGCGTAACCGGTGTGATGCCCCATCCTCCTTACGGGAGCAGGGTCCCAGGCATGCAGAAGATCCTCGATTTCAACAAGGGCAAGGACATTTCCTCGCCGCCGCGCGATGCCGTGTATGTGCGCGGCTGGGCTTCGACGCTCGTGATCACCGAAGGCCTCAAGCGTGCCGACAAGGCCGGCCAACTCAACGGTGAGGGAATCAAGAAGGCGTTCGAAACGTTGAACAACTTCGACATGGGCGGCATCGCCTGCAACGTGACTTACACCGCGAGTGACCACCGGCCCTGCACCATCACGCCGATCTACGAGATCAAGAATGGCACGCTGGTCAAGGTCAAGGACTACGACGTGGGACGCAAGCCGGAGTGGCTCGGCATGTAAGCGGGCGAGGCGGTGTGCTGCAAGTCCACAACATCGAGGTCATCTATAACGACGCCATTCTCGTGCTCAAAGGGATGTCCCTGCGGGTGCGGGAAGGGCAGATCGTCGCCCTGCTGGGCCCGAATGGCGCCGGCAAGAGCACTACGCTGAAGGCCATCTCGGGCCTGCTCAAGTCCGAAGAAGGAGAGGTCACCGACGGCGATATCCGGCTTCTGGGGATGCGGATTGATCGGCTGGAGCCGGAGGAGATTGTGCGCCGCGGCATTTTTCAGGTGATGGAAGGTCGCCGCGTCTTCGAAGACCTCAGCGTGGACGAGAACATCCTCATGGGCGCGTATACACGCAAGGACGCAGCCGGCGTCAAGCGCGACCATGACCTGGTGTTCGACTACTTCCCCCGCCTGAAAGAGCGGCGCAACCAGCTGGCAGGCTATCTCTCCGGCGGCGAGCAGCAGATGCTGGCCATCAGCCGCGCCCTCATGGCGCGGCCGAAGATCATGCTGCTCGACGAGCCCTCGCTCGGCCTGGCGCCGATGCTCGTCAAGGAGATCTTCGCCATCATTCGCAAGATCAACCAGGAGGAGAAAACCACGATCCTGTTGGTGGAGCAGAACGCCAACCTGGCGCTCTCGATCGCTGATTTCGGCTACATCATGGAGAACGGCCGCATCGTGCTCGACGGGGAGTCGGACAAGCTCAAGGCCAACGAGGACGTGAAGCGCTTCTATCTCGGCGGCGGCGCCAACGGCGAGCGCAAGAGTTATCGCGATCTGAAGTTCTATAAGCGCAGAAAGCGGTGGTTGTCGTAGATGCTTCGTGGAAGATTGTCTGTCAAGGCGCGAAGAGAGTGAAGGGGCACGCCTTTCAGGCGTGCCGTACAGGGCAGGAAAGAACCCGGCTTTAGCCGCTGGGAGAGTTCCCTCAGGGCCTGAAGGCCCACTCATTTGCGGGCTCTAATGGCACGGCTGGAAGCCGTGCCCCTTCACCTCTATGCCGAGCATGTCGACAGCTTGTAGGAGGTGAGCCTCCCATGTCCCCTTTGCGAGAGAGCAGCATTCTCAACCCGGAAGTGGAATCGCGTCCCCCCGCTGACCGTGTGGCCTACCTGGAGAATCGTCTGCGCCAGACCATCGCGCATGCTTACATGAACGCGCCTCGCTTCCGCGTCGCCATGGACACAGCCGGCATCAATCCGCGGGACATTCATCATCTCCACGATCTGCCCAAAGTCCCCATCACCCGCAAGGACGACTTGCCTGCGATCCAAGCGGAGGACTTGCCCTTCGGCGGGCTGGCGGCTGTTTCTACGCGAAGCTTGAAGCGCATTTTCATGTCGCCGGGCTACATTTACGATCTGCAGGGCCAGGGTCCCGACTTCTGGCGGTTCCGGCCGGCGCTGGCCGCCGCCGGGTTCCGCGCCGGCGACATCGTGCTCAACACCTTCTCCTACCACATGACGCCGGCGGGTTTCATGCTCGATGGTGCGCTGCGAGCCTTGGGCTGCGTGGTTGTACCCTCGGGGCCCGGGAACACCGAGGTTCAGGTCCGCATCGCCTCCGACCTGGGCGCCACCGGCTACGTGGGTACGCCCAGTTTTCTCTATACCATCCTGAAAAAGGCGGCGGAGCTGCGCTCGCCACTCCAGCTTGAAGTTGCCTGGGTGACGGCGGAGATGCTGCCCGACTCGCTCCGCCATGAACTGGAGACCGATTACGGCATCCGCGTGCTGCAGGGCTACGGCACCGCCGACCTTGGCATGCTGGCCTATGAGTGCTTGGAAAAGAATGGGATGCATCTGCACCCCGAAGTGATCGTTGAAGTTCTGGACCTGGAGACACAGGAGCCTGCCGCGCCCGGCCACACCGGATTGGTTGTGGCCACCATCTTCGATGAAACCTATCCGCTGGTCCGCTTCGCCACCGGCGATCTCAGCACCTTCCTGGAAGACGCGCCTTGCATCTGCGGCCGCACTGTCCCCAAACTCGCAGGCATCCTCGGCCGCGTCGGCGACGCCGTGAAGGTGAAAGGCATGTTCGTGCGTGGCAGCCAGATGGAGGAAGTCCTGAAAGGTTTTCCTGAGGTCGGGCGCTTCCAGGCGGTCATCACGCGGGAAGCGCACCAGGACCGTTTGCGCTACGTGGTGGAGCTCAACTCCGGCGCCAAGGAGGGCGGTTTAAGAGATCGCATCGCCGAGGCGCTGCGCGGTTTGCTGAAGGTGCGTGGTGAAGTGGAACTAGTACCGCCCGGGACGATTCCAGCGGGAGCGAAGAAGATTGACGATAAGCGGGTATGGAAGTAGCTGATGAACGCTGCGCAACTGGAAGTCCGCGACGTGACGCTACGCTTCGGAGGGGTCACCGCCATCAGGGACGTAAGCTTCGAGGTGCAGAAGGGCGCCATCCACGCCATCATCGGCCCCAACGGCGCTGGCAAGACCAGCCTGCTCAACGCTATCAGCGGCGTCTGTCGGCCGCAGCGAGGGAAGATCGTCTTTGACGGCCAGGACATTACGCGCCTGCGACCCTACGAGCGAACCAGCCGCGGGCTGGCACGCACCTTTCAGAACATTGCCCTCTTCAAGGGCATGACCGTGCTCGACAACCTTCTCGTCGGTCGCCACACTCACGAGCACTGCGGCATTCTGAAGGGCGGTCTGTATTATGGTCCCGGCGAAAAGGAAGAAGTAGCGCAGAGGATGGTGGTGGAGGACATTATTGATTTCCTTGAGATCCAGCACATCCGCAAAAAGATTGTTGGCACGCTGGCCTACGGTCTGCAGAAGCGTGTAGAGCTGGCGCGGGCGCTGGCTCTCGAGCCCAAGTTGCTGCTGCTCGATGAGCCCATGGCCGGTATGAACGCGGAAGAGAAGGAGGACATGGCGCGCTTCGTCATCGACAGCAACCAGGACCGCGGCACCACCGTGCTGATGATCGAGCACGATATGGGCGTGGTGATGGACATCTCCAGCCGCGTCGTGGTGCTCAACTTCGGCGTCAAGATCGCCGACGGCACCCCGCTCGAAGTGCAGCGCAATCCCCACGTGCAGAAAGCCTACCTCGGCCAGGAAGATGCCGAGATCGCTGCGACGGCGGAGGCGTAGATTGCCGGGCGTAAACCATCTCGAACCTCTGGTTCATCTCGACAAGGATGCGGACACCTTCCCCAAGCTGCTGGTGCGGAAGGCTGCTGAACTTGGGGCCAAGACGGCGTTGCGCGAGAAGGAGTTCGGCATCTGGCAATCGACGAGCTGGCAGCAGTATCACGAGCATGTGCGCGACTTTTCGCTCGGTCTCATCAGCCTGGGACTTGAGCGCGGCGACAAGGTCGCCATCATCGGCAACAACCGCGCGGAGTGGGTTTATGCCGAACTCGCCGCCCAGGGCGCCGGCGCGGTCTCGGTCGGCATCTACCAGGACTCTACGCTGAACGAGGTCGCCTACGTCATTGACCACTCCGAGGCGGCCTTCGTGGTCGCTGAAGACCAGGAGCAGGTTGACAAGATTCTCGACATGATCGAGAAGCTGCCCAAGGTGAAGAACATCATCTACACCGACCCGCGCGGTATGCGGAATTATAAGCATCCGGCGCTGATCAGCTTTACCGCAGTTGAGGAGAAGGGGCGCGAACTCGCGCGCCAGCGGGGGAGCCTGTGGATGGAGAACGTCGGCGCCAGCTGCGCCGACGACGTGGCCATCATCTGCTACACGTCGGGCACCACGGGCTTCCCCAAGGGCGCGATGCTTACTTTCCGCAACCTGCTCACCATGGCCGGCAACCTCAACCAGGTGGACGCCAAGCGGCCCGGCGACGAGTTTGTCTCCTTTCTGCCGCTGGCCTGGATCGGCGAACAGATGATGTGCATGTCCAGCGGGCTGACCATCGGCTTCACCATCAATTTCCCCGAACAGCCGTCCACGGTGATGGAGGATATCCGTGAGATCGGTCCGCACATCATGTTTGCTCCGCCGCGCGTGTGGGAGAACATTACCTCCACCGTGCAGGTGAAGATCATGGACACCACACGTCTCAAGCGCCTGCTCTACAACCTGTCTATGCCCGTGGGCCAGAAGATCGCCGACCTCCGCTTCAAGAAGCAACCCATCACTCTGGCCTGGAAGATCGCTTACGCGCTGGCCTATTGGACCACCTTCCGCGCGCTGAAAGACCGGCTGGGCTTCACCCATATCCGGACCTGCTCCACTGGTGGCGCCGCCTTGGGTCCGGATGTCTTCCGCTTCTTTCACGCCCTGGGCGTCCCGCTGAAGCAGATCTACGGGCAGACGGAGATCAGTGGCATCTCCTGCATCCATACCGATGAGGACATCCAGTTCCACACCGTGGGCAAACCCATCCCCGGCACCGAACTCAAGATCTCTGAACATGGCGAGATCCTCTCGCGCAGCTCGTCCGTTTTCGTCGGCTATTACAAGAATGAAGCCGCCACCCAGGACACGCTTGCCGAAGGCTGGCTTCATTCCGGTGACGCCGGCTATCTCACCGAAGACGGCCACCTGATTGTCATTGACCGCATCAAGGACGTGATGCAACTGGCCGACGGCACCCAGTATTCGCCCCAGTTCATCGAAAACCGCCTCAAATTCTCGCCCTATATAAAGGAGGCGGTTGTCGTTGGCAAAAGCCGTCCGTATCTCACCGCCATGCTGTGTATCGATATGGGCGTGGTCGGCAAGTGGGCCGAGGGCCGCAAGATTGCCTACACCACCTACACCGATCTCTCCGCCAAGCCCGAGGTCTACGACCTGCTGCATAAAGAAGTGGACAAGGTCAACGAGACCCTGCCCGCCGCGGCCAAGATCAGGAAGTTCGTCTTGCTCTACAAAGAGTTGGACGCCGACGACGAAGAACTCACCCGCACCCGCAAAGTGCGGCGCGTGTTCGTGGAAGAGCGCTACAAAGAGGTAATCAGCGCCCTGTATGGCGAAGCGCAGCAGGTTCCGATCGACACCGTTATCAAGTTCCAGGATGGCAAGACCGCGCGCATCCAGACCACGCTCCTGGTGCGCCAGTTGACGATGGTTTAGTGAGGACGCATGGAATTCTTCCTGCAATTGGTGATCAACGGCGTGGTGGTGGGCAGCATCTACGCGCTGGTGGCGATGGGCTTCGTCATCATATTCAAGTCCACCAGCGTCCTGAACTTCGCCCAGGGAGAATTCCTCCTGGTCGGCGCCTACATCAGCCTGGCGCTGCTGGTGCGCTACAAAATCCCTTTCTACGCGACCATCCTCATCACGCTGGTGTTCGCCATCGTGCTCGGCTTGCTCATCGAGCGGCTGATCCTGCGCCCGATGATCGGCGAGCCGGTGATCTCCGTCATCATGGTGACGCTCGGGTTATCCAGCATGCTGCGCGCAATTGTCCAGGGCATCTGGGGCACGGACACGCAGCCTTATCCTGAAATCTTTCCTTCCCAGCCGGTGCTGCTCGGCCCGGTGCCGATTTCGCGCGCTTATTTGTGGAGCCTGGGATGCGTGATCGTGCTGCTGGTGCTGTTCACGCTGTTCTTCAAGTACTCGCGGTTCGGCATCGCCATGCGCGCGACCGCCTTTTCCCAGCAGGTGGCGCTCTCGATGGGCATTTCCGTGCGCTTGATGTTTGCGCTGGCCTGGGCGATCGCCGCCATGGTATCGGCGGTGGGCGGGATCCTCTTGGGAGCGGTGCGCACCGGCGTGGATCAATCGCTGGCGCTCATCGGGTTGAAAAGCATTCCCGTGGTGATCCTGGGCGGGCTGGATAGCATTCCCGGCGCCATCGTCGGCGGCCTGCTGATCGGCATCTTGGAGAACCTCGCCGGCGGTTACCTCGACCCTGTGTTCGGTGGCGGCGTCAAGGAAGTGGCCCCGTTTGTGATCCTGGTGGCCATTCTGATGATCAAGCCCTACGGGCTGTTCGGCAAAGTACACATCGAAAGGGTGTGAAACAGCATGGCAGCCATCAGTTGTGGCGATTTCAAGACCTCCTACGCCAAAGATATGGCGATCTTCGATTCCGCCTTCGCGCGCTGGGCGCTCATCGTCTTTCTGCTGGCGCTGCTGACCATCCCGCTTTATGCCTCCAGCTACTGGATGGACGTGGTCAACCGCGTCGGCATCGCCGTCATCGGCGCCGTTGGCCTCAATATCCTCACCGGCTTCACCGGGCAGATCTCGCTGGGCAATGCCGGATTCCTGGCCGTGGGGGCATATGCGACGGCGTATCTCGGCGCGCACCTGCCGCAAATGCCGTTCATCGTCGTGATCTTGATTGCCGGACTGTTCGCCGCCGTAGTGGGCATGGTCTTCGGTGTCCCCTCGCTACGGTTGAAGGGACTCTACCTGGCGATGGCCACCCTGGCCGCGCACTTCATCATCGAGTTCGGCGCCACGCACTGGAATGACGTTACCGGGGGCGTCGCTGGCGTGAGCGTGGCGCCCGCGTCGTTCTTGAAGTATTCGCTCGATACCGACCGCCGGCTTTTCTACCTGATCTTCGGCCTGGTGTTCTTCCTTGTCTTCTTCGCCAAGAACCTGTTCCGCACCAAGGTGGGCAAGGCGTTCGTCGCCATCCGCGACCAGGACATCTCGGCGGAAGTGATGGGCGTGAATATCTTCAAGTACAAGTTGATGTCGTTCGGTATCAGTTCGTTCTATGTGGGCGTGGCAGGATCGCTGCTCGCGTATCAGGCGAAGTACATCAGCCCGGAGAATTTCCCCATCACGCTGGCGATCGACTATCTCGGGATGATCATCATTGGCGGGCTGGGGAGCATCCTCGGCTCCATCCTCGGCGCCATCTTTATTACATGTCTGCCGGAACTGCTGCGACTGGGCGCATCGTCGCTGAGCGGCACGTTTCCCTCGCTGGTTGGGTTGTTCGCTTCGCTGAAGCTGGGAGTGTTCGGGCTGGCGATCGTGCTGTTCCTGGTCTTCGAGCCCGACGGCATGGCCGAGCGCTGGCGCAAAATCAAAACGTATTGGCGGCTGTATCCGTTCTCGTACTAAGGGCGATTTTGTAACGTCGGCCTCCGGCCGGCTGTCGCGAGGGCGTCCCGCCCTCGGCGCGTGGGCGAGACGCCCACAACGACAGCCGCCGAGACGGCGGCGCTACAGGCCCAGCCCCGTGATCCTGATCCCCGCCGACTGCTTCTTGGCGCGGGTATTGATGGCGATCAGCAGCGCGGTGATCTGCTCGACGACGCGCGCGTTCTCCAGTTTGCCACCGTCTACCGGGCGCACGCCCGGAATTTTCCGCGCAAGATCAAACGCCACGGCTCGCGCTGGTTCATGATCGGTGCAGACGATCACATCGCAGTCCACCGGCCCATCGCCTTCGAGCAGGGTGTGCGACACGTTGTGGAACGCGGCCACGACTACAACACCTGAGGGGACAAGTTCTGCCGTCTGCTGCGCCGCCGAACCCTGCCACACGCCCAGAGTGCGTGTAGCTCGTCCGCCAACTTCGGCGGCCAAAGGAACGGTTGCGTCGATCAGCACAGCGTTGGGGCGGAACGCTGACTTCAGCTTCTTGAGCAGTTCTGCCTGTCCGGCGAATGGGACGGTGAGCATGATGACGTCCGCTTGCGCGACGGCCGCGGAATTCTCCGCGCCTTCAACGCGAGCCTTACCGCCGCATTTCGCTTCGATCTCCGCCGCGGCCCTTCTCGCCCGCTGCTCGTCGCGCGAGCCAATGATGATGTGGACACCGGCGCGGGCCCAGCGCAGCGCCAGGCCGCGACCTTCCGGCCCGGTACCGCCGATCACTGCGACCGGACCGTTCACGAGGCGCGCTCCTCGCTCAGCCTCATTGTTGCCAGCCGCTCGGAGATGCGCCACCCGTGAAGCAAGCGCTGAGCCCTGGTTTCGCCCGCCGCTGCGAGCAAGTCCGCAAGGTCCGCGGGTTCGTCGATGTCCATTCCGATTCCGGAGAGTTCGAGCACCTGCACCGGCCTGCCCGTAGCCCGCGCCGCCGCCAGGTGCGGAACAAAACTGTCATTGCCGAAGCGCAGCGGAAACAGATCAGGAGGCCGTTGCAGGACGGCATTGGTTCCGCGACCGCTGGCTGAAGGCGCCAGCACCGTCCCCGCCAACGGCGCCGCAGCGAAGATCTGGTCGACCTCATCGGCTGTGATCAGCGGAATATCGGCGGGCAACACCAGCGTGAATTCGGCCCCGCGCTCGATGGCTGCCCGCGTTGCCATCTCGATGGCGCCGGTTTCGCCGGGATCGTCGGGGTCGTCGATGATTGCGAAGCCGTAGTGTCTTGCCAGCCGATGCGCCCGCGCATCCCCGGAAACGAGCGCTGCATGCTCACGATGGCGGCAGGTATCGAGCCCCGCAAGCACGTCTTGCAGCATCGCCTCTGCGAGGGCCAATCGCTCCGTCGCGCTGAGCAGCGGCAACAGGCGCTGCTTGGCCGTTTCCAGATGCTTGACGGGAACCAGGATCATGGGCGGCCAACATACCTTGCCCCATCCCACGAGTCAATCGCGGGACCGCAGCCGCCGGAAGGAAGCAGGGGCGCACGCGCAGATGATTACTTCTGGCGCGTGCAATCGCTGGCGACGGAAGGCGTTACTTCGCCGACTGGAGATCGAGCCGCTTCAGGATACCGCTGGCTGGATCGAGCAGGATGACGTAAGGCTGCCTCCGATAAATCGCCTGCGGATAGAAGGCGATCAGGCCGCTGGAGATTCTTACGGCTTCATAAGCCCGCCGGGCGGAGCGGCTGCGCGTCTCGCCGCGCCGCGTGCTGTGCGATGACGTCTTGCTGGATTGCATAGTGCGATTCTGGCAGACTCAGGTACTCAGGGCAAGAAACCGCCGTAACCTCGAGGCCATTACCGACGTGATGTTTACGCCGAAGGGCGGTGGGATTATCGTGTAGTCGTTGTAAGGCAGTTCTGGGGGAGGGCTGCCATCGGCGCCCCGAATCTAAACGGATTCGGGGCGCTTTTATTGCGCCTCACGCGGGATGTTATGATGCCTTGCTCTTACGGAGGAGACATGAGCTTGAGCATCGCACGCGTTGTATGCATCCTGTTTTTGTTCGGCCTGATGATGTTTGCTGAATCGGGCGGCCCGCCACCGGTCACCGGCAAGCCGACCACAACCGCCGACGGCCTCAAATATTGGGACGTCAAAGTCGGCACCGGCGCCACCGCTACCAGCGGTCACAACGTGAAAGTGCACTACACCGGCTGGCTCACCAACGGCAAGAAATTCGACAGCTCGGTTGACCGCAAAGAACCGTTCGACTTCAAGCTGGGCGCCGGCAACGTGATCAAGGGCTGGGATGAGGGTGTTGCGGGAATGAAGGTCGGCGGCAAGCGCCGGCTGGAGATCCCTCCCGAGCTGGGCTACGGCAGCCGTGGCGCCGGAGGCGTCATCCCACCCAACGCTACGCTGATCTTCGACGTCGAACTGCTGGATGTGAAATAGCCTGTTTTGTCGCGGGGTGGCCTTCTGCCCGGCCACCCTATCTTCGGAGCTTTCTGTGCTGATGCCAAAATCGCTCATCGTAGTCATCTTGGCATCGACGATTCTGTCCAGCCAGTCTCAAAATGCTCCTGCGTCGCGGACAGAGGACGAGGGGAAGGCGACCAAGGCGGAGTCCACGACGGGTGCTGAACCCGCCTCCGTGCCTCCTGACTCTGTCGCGCTCGAACGCATAAGGACAGAGAAGGCAATCTACCCGTTGGACGCGCAGAGAAACGGCGTCCAAGGCCGGGTGCTGGTCAAGTTCCTGATTTCGGAGACCGGTGATGTAGAGAGCGCGGAGGCCGTCAGCGGCGACCCGCTCTTGACTCCCGCTGCCGTAGCGGCTGCAAAGAAGTGCAAATTCAGGCCGTACATCAAGAACGGCAGACCCGTTAAAGTCAGTACGACTATTCCATTTGACTTCGCATTAGCCGGCAAGGTCGGGGAGATGCCTACGCCAGCTGTCCCTAAAGACTTAATGCTGGTGAACGTTGCCGTCACCGACAGTTCTTACCGTCCGCTTGATGTGAAACTTAAAAGGGAGGACTTCCTGATATTTGAAGACAAGCAGCAGCAGGAAATCCAGTATTTCTCCACCGAGGACACGCCGATTTCACTGGGCATCCTCCTTGATGTGAGTGCAAGCATGAAGGAGTCCGGTAAGGACAAGATTGAAGTTGCGCGCCGGGCGGTGATCGAATTGTTGCAAGCCTCCAACCCGCAGGATGAGGCCTTCATGATCGCCTTCGCCGATCGGCTGGAGATGATATTCCAGCTCACCGCACTCAAGGACCTAAAGGAGATCCCGCACCTAGAGGCTAAGAAACGGACCGCCCTGCTGGATGCCATCTCTCTCGGAATTGAGAAGATGCGGGAGGTACACAATGCTCGCAGGGTGCTGCTCATCATTTCCGATGGCGGCGATAATGCGAGTCACTACTCCAAAGGGCAGATCAGGGAGCGGCTGAAAGAGACGAATGTGCAGATTGACGCTATCTGCATTCCTAGTATATCGCCGCCGACTCCGGAAGGAGATCAAGGACCGAGACTGCTCGATGAACTCTCCGACCTGACAGGTGGTCTAAGTCTTGTTACCGGCAATTCCAATGGGCTGTTCAATCCTGACGTCGTGTTTGAGGCGGCAAGAAGGCTGGCGGCGGTGCTGCGAAACCAATACGTTCTCGGATACCGTCCTGAGAAGACTCCCCGCGACGGACGTTGGCGGAGGATTGCGGTGAAGTTACTGCGCGCGAAGGAAACGAAAGGTAGCCACGTTTACGCCCGGGCCGGATATTACGCGTCTGGTGGCGCGGAGCCAGCCTCGGCGAAACCCTAATCGCCGTAGCACAGGCCACCACACTTTCAAGTTCCACGTCAGCCAGCTCACTTTGCAGTTCACTGGTCCTCCCATTAGGATAGGCAGCCCGGCCTGAGAGAATGGCCGCGTGGAGGACAACGTGAGATTTCGCCTCGCCGCGTGCGCGGCTATTTTCTTGTTCGCATCGATCGCCAGCGCCCAGCAGCCTGCCGATCGGCCCAAAGTTCTCGTCGACAGAGTGGGAAGCACCGGCTTCCTTCGCCTCAACGCCGAAAGCTTCAAAGCGCTCGATCCCAAGCAGCAGGCCCTGGCCTACTGGCTCACGCAGGCTTCGATTGCCATCGATCCCATCATCTATGACCAGTTGTCTACCTACGGACTGCGGCAGAAGCGGCTGCTGGAAGAGATCGTCGCGCATCCGGAAGGCATCGACCCGGCGGCGCTGGGCAAGATCACCGACTTCGCCAAGCTGTTCTGGGCGAACCGCGGCAACCACAACGAAAACACTTCGCAGAAGTTCCTTCCGGCATTCACCTTCGAGGAGCTGAAGCAGGCAGCGCTCACGGCGCAGCGCCACGGCGCCATGAAGACTGCCTATGGCGACCTGCCTCCACTCGCCACGGCCGCGCAACTCGACAAGGAACTCGACGAGCTGAAGGCGTCACTGTTCGACCCCAGCTTCCAGCCCATGATCACGGCCAAGAGCCCGGAAGGCGGCAAGGACATCATCCAGGCCAGCGCGAATAGTTATTACGTTGGCCTGAGTCTGGCCGATTTGAAGGATTTCAAGGACCAGCATCCACTGAACTCGCGGCTGGTGAAGGGCACGGACGGCAAGCTCCACGAAGAGGTCTATCGCGCCGGCACGCCGGATGGACGAGTGCCACCGGGGCTCTATGCCACCTATTTGCGCCGCGCCAACGAGTATCTCGAAAAAGCGCGCGCTCTCGCCGACGCCGGCCAGGCGCAGGTCATTGCCGACCTGATTCACTACTACCAGACCGGCGATCCCAACGACTGGCTCAAGTTCGGCGCCGACTGGGTACACAACAACGCGACTGTAGACTTCGCCAATGGCTTCATCGAGATTTACCGCGACGCGCGCGGCGCCAAAGGCAGCTCGCAGAGCTTCGTGAGCATCACCGACAAGCCGGTCACCGACGCCATGGTGAAGCTGGCCGAGAACGCCGAGTACTTCGAAGAGAAAGCCCCCTGGGACGAGAAGTACAAGCGGCACAACTTCCGCCCGCCGGTGATCAAGGCAGTCGAAACCTTGATCGAGACCGGCGACTTCCAGATCACCACCATCGGTGACAGTCTTCCCAACGAAAATGAGATTCGCGAGAAATACGGCAGCAAGAATTTTCTGTTCACCACCAGCACCCGCGCCTTCAACCAAACGGAAGGTGTGCCCCGATTGGAGGAATTCGCCGCTACGCCGGAGGAGATTGCGCGGGGCAAGAAATATGGCAACGAAGCCGAAGACCTGATGACTGCGCTGCACGAGGTGATCGGCCACGGCTCGGGCCAGCTCAGCGAGCGGATGAAAGGCGGCTCCGAGCCGTACTTGAAGGAGTACTACTCGGCAATGGAGGAGGCGCGCGCCGACCTGATGGCGCTGTGGAATGTCTGGGACATCAAGCTGAAAGAGTTCGGCCTGGTCTCCGACCAGGAGGCGGTCGCCAAAACTATGTACGACCGCTCGACGCTGGTTGCGCTGACGCAGCTCCGCCGCATCTACAAGGGCGATACGCTGGAGGAAGACCACGCCCGCGACCGGCAGCTCATCGTCCGCTACATTCAGGACAAGGTTCCCGGCTCGATCGAGCAGTTCGACCGCGACGGCAAGACCTATATCCAGGTGAAGGACTATCAGAAGATGCGCGAGGGCGTGGGCATCCTGCTGGCCGAGATCATGCGCATCAAGGCCGAGGGCGACTACGACGCCATCAAGGCGCTGACCGAGCGCTACGGCGTGCACTTCGATCCTGCGCTGCGTGACCAGGTGGTGGCGCGCTACAAGCAGCTCAATATCCCAACCTACTACGCCGGAATCAATGCGTGGCTAGTGGCGCGATTTGACGCCAAGGGAGGCATCAGCCGCGTTGAGATTGAGTATCCCCGCGATGTAGCGCGCCAGTACTTGAATTACGCTGCCATGTACGACAAGGGACTGGTGCTGCAGAGTTCTGCGGCGGGCATCCAATCCTCTTCGAGGCGCGCTCGCCAACCGCGCAACCGGAGCGACTAGCAGACTGCAACTGGCGGTGCTCAGGTCGGCGCAGCTGTCGAATCCGAGCCTCCGGTGCTGGGCCAAGCTAGGCGCTCCACTTCACCTCATGGAGGCGAAGAGGTTGGGCGAAGCCTCTTAGCTCGGCCTCGCCAATATCAGAAAAGACGAATGGCTTACCCAGGCACAGCTCGCGGATCACATTTGAGGTGAGAATCTGGCCCGGTTGGGCGAAGGCGCATACCCGCGCGGCGAGGTTGACCGCGGCGCCGAACAGGTCCTTGTCGTCGGCGACCGGCTCGCCCGCGCTCAGGCCAACGCGAACTCTGATCAGCGGGGCTTCGGCACTGAGTTTGTGAGCGGCAAACGCACGCTGGATCGTCACCGCGCACTCGACTCCCTGCGAGACCGATACGAACGAGGCAAGAATACCGTCCCCCGTGTGCTTGACCTCGGTACCGGCGTGCCGGTTCAAAGCTTCCCGGATCACCGCGTTGTGTGTCTTCAGGACCTCATGGAAACGTTGGTCGCCCAGTTGGCCCGCCAAAGCGGTCGAGCCGGCTATATCCGTGAACATCACAACGCGGAAGCCGCCGTCCTTGGGCTCGGTCCCTGAGTGGGTAGGTTTATGTCCGCCCAGAAAAGCGTCGACCTGGTCCATCGTCACTTCGATCAACTGATCGGCGACAAGGCCGTGGGCCTCTTTGTGGACCCTGATCGCGTCCATCAGGCTGGGTGCTTCTACCAGGCAATAGACGCAGCCGTTCTCCTGATTGTGCCAGTAGCGGGTATAGCGCACACCGTACTTGGATTGGACTTCGAGATCCATGGAGTGGGCCATAGCAACATCTTCCGGACGCGCCTGCAGATTCCGATGCACGTCCATATAGGTCGGCATAGCAACTCACCCCCTGGGAACGCCTGCGTGTGGTCGATATCTTACGCCACATGTCGGCGAGGCAGGCCACAGATTCGGTGACTCGCCTCAGCGCACCCTGAGTTCGGCGCGGCCGTCAAGAGTTCCCGATCAGCACACCAGTAAGGAAGACCAGCGCGCCACCCAGGCCGACCTGCACGGCGGCGGAAAACACCGGCGTCTCCATGTAGCGATGGCGGACCCAGGTGATGCTGGCCAGCTCCGCCAGGACCACGGCCACGGCGACCGTGGTAGCCACGTTGAATGCCGGGATGAGGAAGGGCAGAGTGTGACCGATGCCGCCCACCGTGGTCATCAGGCCGCAGACCAGGCCGCGCAGCCAGGGAAGCCCGCGGCCGGTGAGGCTGCCATCGTCGGAGAGCGCTTCGGCGAAGCCCATGCTGATCCCCGCGCCCAGCGAGGCCGCGAGGCCGACTGCGAACGCCGTCCAACTGTTGCGGGTGGCGAAGGCGGCGGCGAACACCGGCGCCAGCGTAGATACTGAACCGTCCATGAGTCCCGCCAAACCTGGTTGCACGATCTGCAGGACCAACAGCTTCTTGCGCGCCTCTTCCTCCTGGAGCCGCACGTCAGGCTGGAGCTCACCCTTTTCCAGTTGTTCGGCACGGCACTCGTGCGAGCGCTCCTCCTGGGCCAGATCATCGAGCAGCTGGCGAATATGGACGTCCGTCGTGCGCACCGCCGCCGTCTCATAGAAGCGGCGGGTTTCCTCCTCCATGGCTGCGGCCTGATTGCGGATAGCGCTCAGCCGCAGCGGCCGCGCCAGCCAGAGCGGCTTCCGCTGCACGAAGCCTTTCACGTCCTGTCGCCGGATCAGCGGGATGTGCTCGCCGAATTCCTGCCGGTACGACTCCATCAAGCGCCGCCGATGCCCGGACTCCTCCTCGCGCATGCCGTCGAAGACCTTGGCCGTCGCCGGATATTCTTCGCGCAGCCCTTCCGCGTAGTCGGCATAAATGCGTTCGTCTTCTTCTTCCAATGAGATCGCCAGCGCCAGCACTTCTTGTTCGGAAAGCGTGTCGAACGTTCTCATCCTGCGAGCTCCTTCGTAGCGCGCTACGGCCGCCCATAATACAAAAGAGGGGACTTTTCGTCCCCTCTACTGTTCACGGTTTATTTTTTGTTCAGGCCGATTTCTTTTGCGCCTGCATCTGAGCCCAGAAGGCCTGCGCTCTCTGCTCCGTTTCCTGGGGAGTCAGGATTTCCTTGCGTGTGGCGATCGACCAGCTATGGCCGAACGGGTCCTGCAGTTGGCCGAAGCGGTCTCCCCAGAACATGTCGGTGACGGGCATGATCTCCCGGCCGCCTGCTGAGATCGCCTGCTTGAAGGAGGCGTCGACATCGGGAACATAGAGATGCAGGCTGGCCGTAGTGCCGCCCAGCGACTGCGGCGACCGGGTCGGCCCTCCGGGGAATTCATCGGCCAGGAAGATGATGGAGTCTCCGATCTTCAGTTCGGCGTGGCCGACCGAGCCACCGGGACCATCCATCCGCGCCAGCACTTCGGCGCCAAACGCGCGCTTGTAGAAATCAATGGCTGCGGCGGCGCCTTTGATCACCAGGTGTGGCGTCACCGTGTGGAAACCTTCGGGTATCGGCGTTACAGCCTGAGGCATACCGTCTCTCCTTCCAAGGCGTTATGGGTTTGGATGCAGCGTTCTCCGGCCCTCGCTCCGGGGAGTGCCAGCAGAAAAACGGGCATTCATTATACAGACGCAAGCTAAGGAAAAATGCGAGCACCCTGTTTTGGCGTTGTCCTAAATCTGCGTTGAAGAAGTTTCTCGGTACATTGCGGTCATTGCCCACTGGATGCTACGGTGCTCGGTATGGCGCGGCAAAATGATCTACGTTCGCTGCGAAACATGATCGCCGAAGCACATCGGCTTCTCGCAACTACAACTCTGCCGGAATCGCGATCTGAACGTGCCTACGAACTGTTGACCGCATCCCTCAGCCTTGCCGATGATCTGCTCGAACATTCCCCGGCTGCTATGCTCGGGAAAAAGGGCGGCAAGGTAACAGCGAAGCGCGGCTCGGACTACTTCCGCAAGATCGCAGCCATGCGAACAGAACGCAAAGGCGGAAGGCCACGCAAACAGAGCGACCAAAAAGTTAACTGATTCCTTGCTGCGTGCCCCTTAGTCCCATGAAAATACAAAAGATATCCACATCTTTCCACAGCCCGGCCTATTGACAAGCGCTTGCAGTGGCTTACGATGGTGGGCAGCGAAGAAAATTCAAAGAGCGACCTCTCAGAAAGGCCGCTCTTTTTGTAATTCGGTTTTGTGGGGCACGAAACGAGATTGATCCACGGGCAGTCCAATCTTATTTCGATTCCCCGCCAAGTCAAGCGTGATTGTTGTGGAAAAGTCCGCAATCTGCGCTGAGGTGTACCTAATGAAGATAAAAATTTAGCGGAGCGCACCACTGCACTCACCGTGCGCGATGCCATAACACGAAGGCCCGAATCGCAGCATCCTTGGCCGGAGGCGATTCGAGCCATGGTGACCCGATCGGAGGGCGACTGTCTGGCGACAGGAGCGGTTTTATAAACCGCAGTTCCTTCGGGAACGGGGTCCGATCCCCCAGCCCTCCGCCATTTTAACCAAGAACAGCCCATCCCCATGGGCAAAAGCATCAAGGAGACAGAAAATGCCGTTGACAGCACCGTTTTACTCAGTAAACGAAGCGCAGAAGGCACCTATCCTGCGCGTTCACCACAACAACAGCGCCTGCCCTCCGGGTCGCGACATCCCGGCTTGGGAACGCAGGCAAGGCACTGGGGGCTATCGTCTCTGCGACGACTGCGACCGCCTCAATCGCGAACGCCGTTAACCGATACGGCGGCATACCGTGCCGCCGTATTCCTTTCTACCCATAGCGGGGAGCCTTCGGGAGGATCAAACGTCATCTCCCACCATGGCCCGTGTAACGCTCCGTCAACTATGCCCCACACGCGTCTCAGTCGCGCAACCGGCAGGCCATTCTGGATAGCTATGGCCATTGCGCGCAAACCCTCGGAAGCGCCTCCCTCAAAGCGAACGGTCGGCTCTGGAAAGCTATGCCCCTTTCCGCCTTCGCAGGACTCGAATGTTTCTATCCCGTTCAGGCAAAGCGTGACTACGATATCGCGGATACCAGCATCGAGCGGTGGGTCAAACAGCAGTTCCCGAGCGTGTTGTATCGCTGCGGGGTCGGGCCGAAACGGAGTCTTATTCTCCGCTTGACAAACAGCAAGCGCTTGCTGTAGTCTATTATCCATGAAATGCCCCCAGTGCGATATGAGATGCAGGAAATTCGGGAAGCACCGCAATGGGCTGCAAAGATTCCGCTGCCCGCAGTGTGGCAAATCCTACACCGAAGAACATACGCGGATGTTCGGCGCGATGACAGTCCCGGAAGAACAAGCACTTCTGGCGATTCAACTGTTGGTGGAAGGGACTAGCGTTCGGAGCGCGGAGCGCATCACGGGATTGCATCGCGACACGATTATCCGTCTTTTGCTGCTTGCTGGCGAGCGCTGCATACGGCTGATGGATTCGCGTATGCGGAACCTTCGCTGCAAGCGCATTCAGTGCGATGAGCTGTGGGGATTTTGTGGCAAGAAGCAACGCAATGTACGCGAGGATGATTTGAGAGAATTGGGCGATGCTTGGGTCTTTGTCAGCATTGACGCGGAAACAAAACTGATTCCAGCGCACACCGTAGGCAAACGCACTCTCGAAACCACGTATGCTTTCTTGACTGGACTCCGTAGCTGCCTCGCGCCAGAGCATCGTTTCCAGTTGACAACCGATGGATTCCATTTCTACCGCAGGGGCGTGGAGGATATTTTCGCCGGACAGGCCGACTTCGCCCAAGTCATAAAATTGTTTGGCGATTACGGCCAGCACGATGCCGCTGGGCGGTACTCCCCGGCTCCGATGGTCGAAACGGTAATAAAAATACGCGACGGTCGGCCCGATATGCGACACATCTCCACCAGCTACGTGGAATCTCAGAATTTGGGAATGCGAATGGCAATCAGGCGTTTGACGCGATTGACCAACGGATACTCGAAAAAGCTGGAGAACCTGAAAGCGGCCATTGCGCTCCATTTCGGCTACTACAACTTCTGCCGCGTGCACTCCACCCTCAGAGTTTCCCCGGCTGTTGAAGCTGGGCTGACCGACCATATATGGACTCTCAGAGAATTGCTTTCAACGCAGATTTAGGACAACGCCCCTGTTTTTCCACATTTGCACTAATCACGGGCATTGACGCCGCCAGCGCGCGCGTTTAAGGTGACCAGCGTCGACGGCTGAAAGGGTTGGCTTCCTGATAAGTCGCCAGTCCGAAGTAGGCTGGGTGACCAGTCCGGCGGGGCGACCCGCACTGACTGCCAGGCCCGAAAAAACCGGCGAACTTGCGAGAGAACGCTGGGGCTTGGAACTGCGAAAGCGGTGGTCGCATCAAGGGCTGTGACGGTGCATGTTTCCACGCCGTTGACTCCCTCGCAGGAGTTGACGGCTAGAACATAACCAATGTCGCAGCCCTTTCTGTTTTGTGCAGGAGCTTCACATCCGTGAGGGAGCAACTGGAAGCCTTGGTGCTGCAGATGGTCCGCGGCGGGATCCGCTACGGGGAAGCGGTGCGCGAGTTCAAGAAGGCTTTCCTGACCAAAGTGCTGGTGGAGAACCGTGGGAACCAGTGTCAGGCGGCCAGGGCGCTGGGCATGCACCGCAACTCGCTCGGCCGTACGCTCGCCCACCTTAAGATGGATGCGCGTGCCCTGCGCACGCAAATGCGCCGGCCTCCGCGCGGCGAACGTCCCGCACCGGTGCGCCGCACCGGCTCAGGCCGCTGATCCACTCCGACCGGGTTCCAGCCTTTCGCTGCGCTTTTTTGGGGAATCACTGCGCATAATGCGATTTTTCGCGGAAGCCGGTTGACAGCTCCTCCCGCGAGATATACTAGTGCGATTCGCTGAGGGCGGTTGCGCAAGCTAGCCAGGCGCGGCCAGAAACGTTCCGTTTCACCAACAACAGTTAGGAGAGTGGGGAGAGCTAATGAATGCTCTGCTGATTTATCCGGAATGGCCGGACACCTACTGGAGCTTCAAACACGCTCTTCCCTTTGAGGGCAAGCGCTCGGCTTATCCGCCGCTGGGGCTGCTGACCATTGCCTCGCTGCTTCCCAGACACTGGAAAAAGCGTCTCATTGACACCAATGTCAAGCCGCTCACCGACTCGGACCTGTGCTGGGCCGACGTGGTAATGCTGAGCGGCATGCTGGTCCATCGCCGCGAGATTCTCGAGGTACTGGCGCGCTGCCGCGCCCGCGGCGTGCGGACCGTGGTGGGAGGCCCCATCACCAGCAGCGTGGAAGAACTGCCGCTGGCCGCCGACCACGTTGTGGTTGGCGAGGCCGAGGACCTGATGGCCGAACTGGTGGCCGATCTCGAAGCCGGCACCGCCAAGCCGCTCTACCAGGCGCACACCCTGCCCGACCTGAGCAAGACCCCGCTGCCTGACCTTGATCTGGTCAACCTGAGACCCTACAGTGCGGTCGGAATCCAGTACTCTCGCGGTTGTCCCTTCAATTGCGAGTTCTGCGACATTATCGAGATCTACGGCCGCCGTCCGCGCACTAAGTCGCCGCAGCAGGTGGTGGCCGAACTGGAGCTGCTCCAGGAGCGCAGATGGCGCGGCTCGGTCTTTCTGGTGGACGACAACTTCATCGGCAACAAGAAGAAAGTGAAAGAGCTTTTGCCCGTGCTGGCCGACTGGAACGCCCGGCACGGCCGCCCCTTCACCTTCTTCACCGAAGCGTCGCTCAACCTGGCCGACGACTCCGAGCTGCTCGAGATGATGAAGGCCTCCGGCTTCATCCGCGTATTCCTCGGCATCGAGACTCCAGTCGAGGCCAGCCTGAAGGAAGCGCAGAAGCTGCAGAACACGCGTCGCAGCCTGCTGGAAAGCGTGCAACACATTCAGAGCTACGGCATTGAGGTGATGGCCGGGTTCATCGTCGGCTTCGACAACGATCCCGAGGACGTGTTTGACCGCCAGGTGGAATTCATCGACAAGAGTGCCATCCCGATGGCCATGGTGGGATTGCTGCAGGCGCTGCCCGGCACGCAACTTTATCGCCGGCTAATCAAGGAAGGACGGCTGATCACCGAGGGCAGCGGTGACAACATGGAGACCCGGCTGAACTTCATCCCCAAAATGGATCCGCAGCGGCTGATCGATGGCTACCGCTCCATCCTCAAGCGCATTTACGAACGTGACGCCTACTACGATCGCGTGCGCCGCTTCCTCAGCCAGTATCACCCCGCCAACCACGTGCGACACCAGGTTTCCGACTACCTCGCCTTCGCCCGTTCGATGCTGAAGCAGGGAATTCTGGGACAGCAGCGAAGCAGCTACTGGAAGTTCATCTACGATGCCGCTACCCGCTACCGCCATGCCTTCGGCACCGCCATCACCCTGGCTATCATGGGTTACCACTTCGAGAAGATTACGGAGAAGGTTTTGCACCCTGATCCTGCTGAAGGCAGCTTGCTGGGTCTCCTCGAACCCGGAATAGAACAAAGCGTGTGAAGGCTGACGTGCGGCGGGCACCCCTTCGACTTCGCTCAGGGCAGGCCTCGCCCGCCATGGGCCACTATCGTATTCATCTATTGGGTGTCACCGGTCTGCCGGTTCTTATCCGCCGGTAATGTTATCTCGATCTCGAAGCTCAGGAAATCCAGCTTGGCATGTTTGTCGGCGCCGAGGTTTAACAACCGAGCAGTCTTGATGAGAAAAATCCCGCTGCCCAATGGGGGCTCCTTGTACCCGGGATTGCCGATGATTACGGTGCCATCGGGCGCAGTTTTCGGCGTGCCATAAGCCTCGGCTTCCATCGCCTCGCAGGCTTTCTTCTGATCGGCAGCATTGAGGACGAACTGAAATTCCCGTTTCTTGAGCTCAGACAGCTTCGATTCAGGCAACCTCTCGTTGTCCGGGCTTACGAACTGCCAAGCCAACAGATCAGCCTGGGTCGGTCCATGGAGCGGCAGCGTGACGCAGCGAACGAAATTGTCGGACCCATCCAGCGGCTGAATCTGGATGGTCCAGCCGGAATCTTCATCTGGGATCGGAGTCAGCACCAGAACCAGCCCCGAGCCGATCTCTTTTCGAAATGCCTCTCCCGCGCGTACCGTGCCCGCGATGTGGACTCCTGATTGTCCCATTCCCGGGCTGACCAACGCCGCCACCAAGACCAGGTATAGAAAAATCGCTCTTGCGATCACCATTCTCGATTACCCCAGTTCCATCTGAGACGCCGGCAGGCGATAGCGCACTGCGGTCGCCAATCCGAGCACCATACCCACCGCCGCCAGCAGGAAGGCCGCCGGGATTCCCATATGTGAAGCCACCGCTCCCCACAGGGTACTGCCGGCCGCCATGCCTCCCTGCAATGCCAGCAGGTACATAGAGAGCATGCGGGCGCGGATCCAAGCCGGGCACATGATCTGTGCGGTCACGTTCAGCGTGGCAATGATGGCAATCCAACACAGCCCGCCCAGAAAAAGCACGACACATAACCAGCCGAACGCAGCCACCCGCGCTACCGCGAAGGTCACAGCGGCGAAAAGGACGCTCGCTGTCACCACTAATGCATCGCATGACAATGCCCGCCGAAGGCCGGGCAGCAGCAAGGCACCGGCCAGGGCTCCCAATCCGAAGAAGCCCAGCATCAATCCGTATCCGACCGGGCCGTGCGGGCGCGCCACCAGCGGCAGTAGCGCCCAGATCACACTGGCGAAGAGGCTGAAGACGGCAGTCCGCACCAGGACCGCGCGGACCGTGGCGGCGCCGCGGGCGTAGCGAAATCCCATCGTCAGGGCGTGACGCAGGCGCGTGGCGGGCTCCGGAACGTAGTGCGGCACACGCTTCCAGCGGTAGAGAAAGACGATGACGCCGAAGAATGAGGCAGCGTTCAGCAGGAAAGCGAATCCCGAACCGGCCAGCGCGATCACCAGACCGGCCAGCGCTGGGCCGACGGCGCGCGCCGCGTTATATCCGGCGGAATTTAACGCCACGGCTGAAGCCAGCCGCTGGCTGGAAACCGTTTCCGGTGTGATCGCCTGCCATGCCGGATCGTTTATCACCGCGCCGAATCCCAGCGCAAAGGTCAGCACCACCAGGCTCCACGGTTTGACCATTCCGAAGACGGTGAGGATGCCCAAAGCAGCGGCGGCGACGACCATCCATCCCTGGCTCAGCAACAGGAAGCGGCGGCGGTCCACCATGTCGGCGAGTGCGCCTGCAGGCAGGATCACGAGGAAAACGGGCAAGGTGGTCGCGGCTTGTACCAGTCCCACCATCATGGGCGAGGGGTTCAGCGAAGTCATCAGCCAGCCCGTGCCCATGTTCTGCATCCAGGTGCCGACGTAGGAAACCACGGAGGCGACCCACAGCGTGCGGAAGAGCGGTTCGCGCAACGGGCCCCAGGCTGACTCGGCAAGCGGCGGCGTTGTCGCCGAGGTATTCAAGCTGGGGTGCGGATCGGCCATGCTGACGGATGGTCCCTCAGACAAAAATCCCATGCTACCTCACCCTTAAAACCAAAGACTGTTAATCGTGGAAGCGGTGAGCAGAATATTTTGGAGGACCCAAAAAAGTGGATTGTCATGCTGAGCGAATGCGGGCCGGTATTGCCCGCACGAGTCGTAGCACCCCTACTTCGATGCAAATGTCTCTCCCATAGGGATCCTTCGACTCGTGCGCCGACAGCAGGCGCGCTCGCTCAGGATGACAGAGGTTCGATGAAACAGTTCCCTGGGACAATCGCTAGTGCACCCTGAATTCTTTGTACAGGTCCAGCCGATTGATGACGCCCAGGATCATGCGTGTGCACGCTGCATATTCATTTAAGCTGTCTTCGGAAACCGACAGAAGCGCGGTCCGCCGCGCCTCACGCACTGTTTCCAGATCAGCGGCCTTGAGCGTGGCAATGGCGCTGCGGACCAGCGGCTCATCATTGGCAATGCCCACTATCGGATTTTCCTTCTGGAGTTCGGCTTCCATCTGTTCCGGGGTGCGCGGCAGCGCGCGCAGCCGCGCCAATACTTGTTCCCGCGAGTAGGCGGGAATCACCTTGTCTTCCGGCGGGTGGTAGGCCAGGGCTGCGATCACTTGCTTTTGCGCATACTCGGGCAGATCGTCGAGACCGGGCAGTCCGGCGAGGGCGTGGTAACTGTCGGCGGTCATGTTGAGCGCAAGCTGCAGAGCCGCTGTGCCGCGCACATAGGTCTCCTTGGCATTCAACAGGGGAACCAGGCCTTCGTCGGCGCGCTCGGGAGTCATGCTGCCATAGAGGAAAGTGGCGCCGGTCGTGCGGTCGAGAGGCAGGGAATTTTCGGCAACATAGCCGTCCACATCGGGATACCTCATATATTTTTCAGCGAGGGGGGTGGTATCCGCGCCATGCTGCGCCAGCTCCAGCGCAAGCTCGACGTAGCTGGCAGGGTCGATCTCTCCCAAGTCGCTATGCGCAGCGGCGTTGCTCACCACAGCCAGCGATGGTTGCGAATCATCCAGGTGCAGCAGCAGCCTGGCGCCATCGAACAGAAAAAAGGAATCCGTGGTGTCGGACTTCAACATCTCACGCAAGCACCGCACCCCGCGACCACCTTCGGTTTCCACCAGGTCCCGGAAGCGATCGATCTGCTTCTCCTTGGCGGTCTGCTGTGACTCGCTCAGCGTGCTGGGGCGGAAGCCATAAGTCTGTTTCTTGAGCGCCTGCAATTCAGCGCAGCCCTGTTGCTGTGCGGCTGCTGACGTGACCAGCAGCAAGCAGACGAAAATCAGCGCGCAGCGACGTGCCTGGCAGGCTAGTGGCATCTGACCTCGTGGCGGGCAATCTCCTCAATCTATCATGTCGCTTTGCTAGAATAGGCGCGTGGGGAACCCTCTATCAGAGCGCAGGGTGGAGAAGTGTCCTGACCGCCTGCGTGTCAAGGGGCGCATCCTATTTCTGACAGAAGATCCCGAGCTGATCAGACGGCAACTGGCCGGTGAAGACCTCCCCTGGGACACGGCGAATCCCGGGAAAAATCCCAAGTTGCGCGACGACATCTCCACCGACGAAATCACGCCGGCGCACATCTGCTTCTATTTCGATGAGACATTGGGCGAGTTCCCATACACCGGCCTCAAATGCGGCAACGAGCTGCCCATCAAGCGCGGCGACGTCAAGCGCGGCGGATTCGTTTGCGCCGTAAGCGGCAAGCGGCGCGGCAAAGGCTCGAGCCGCGAGCAATCGCCCTACGCCGAGCGAGCCGCCGGCATTCAACTCGTGATCGCCGAGAATATTGAGCGGATCTACAAGCAGAACTGCCAGAACCTCGGTGTGCTGACGTCAACCGACTTCAGCTTGATCGACAAGATTCGGCGCGGCGAAGAGATCGCGCTCGCCGAGTTCACCCGCGGTGAGGACGACATCACCCGCCAGATCATCGAACACGGTGGACTTTTTCCCTTCAATGTCGCCCGCCTGCAGAAGAGAGTTTTTCTGCCACCCATTGCCACCGCGAATCGGCCGATGACGCTGGCGGAGAAAATCTTTGCCCGGCATATGGTGGATGCCCAGGGTCACGTCGGCGTGGCCGCAGTCAAACCGGGCGATTCCGGGTTCGCCCGCACCGACCTGCGCTTCAGCCACGAGTACGTCACGCCGATGGCGGCCATCTTCTACGACCACCTGGTGGGCAAGGACGTTCGTCTGAACGATCCGTCGTCAATCCTCTTTTTTCGCGACCACTTGACGTTCCTGGACGAGGTGATCTCGCCGGAGAAGCGCAAGATGGGCCTACTCGACCTGGCGGGTCAGCTCAAATTCAAGCAGGAAGACTTCGCCCGCGAGCGCGGCATCAAGCTGCACGGCGAGCTGAGGGACCGCAAGGGTTCGGAGGGCATCTGCCACTCCATCATGCTCGAGAGCTACGCGCTGCCAGGGCAGTTGATCGTGGGTTCGGACTCGCACACGCCGCACTCGGGCGCCATCGGCGCGGTCGCCTTTGGTATCGGCACCACGGATGTTTTCAATTCCTGGATCACGAAGGACGTGCGGGTGAAGGTGCCGGAATCGGTGCGGGTGATCGTACGCGGGAAGAGGCATCCCAACGTTACCGCCAAGGATTTCATCCTGAAGATCCTCAGTCTCGACTACGTGCGCAGCGGCAAGGCGTTAGCGAAAGTGATCGAGTACGCCGGCGAGGCCATCGAGGACTTGAGCGTCGACGAGCGCGCCACCATGACTAACATGGCAGCAGAGATTGGCGGCTTCACAGGTATCGTCGCGCCCGACCGTAAGGCGGTGGATTTCCTGGTGGAGCGCCGCGGCATGGATCACCGGGCGGCGGAGAAGATGATCGTGGGCCTGAGCAGCGATCCCGGCGCCGAGTACGCGCAGGTGATCGAACTTGATGCCGCCGACATCACGCCGATGGTGGCGACGCCCGGCGATCCCGGCAATGGCAAGTACGTGCGCGAGCTGAGCACACCCGTGCCCGTCGAGATCGCTTACGGCGGCACCTGCACTGCCGGTAAGAACGAGGACATGGACATGTATGCGGCCGTGCTGGCCGACGCTCTGCGCCAGGGCAAGCGGGTTGCCGATTCGGTGAAGTTCTATATCCAGTTCGGATCGCAGGAAACGCGCGACTACTGCATGCGCAAGGGCTATCTCGACGTCTTCCACAAGGCAGGCGTGATCGTGATCGAGCCGAGCTGCGGCGCCTGCATCAATGCCGGTCCGGGCGCTACCAGCAGTCCCACGCAGGTGGTCATCTCTGCGCAGAACCGCAACTTCCCCGGCCGCAGCGGGCCGGGGCAAATGTATCTGGCCAGCCCCTACACGGTGGCGGCCAGCGCCGTGGCCGGGTATATCGTGGAATACCAGCCTTCCGAGCAACTCGTTTCCGCCTAGACATTCCGTTCGCTGCATCCAGGTGCCGGACAACCCCGCCTTCTTGCCGTAACCTGCTTTGCTGATTGCGCTGGGCGCCATCTGCTAGAATGAAAGGTTGGTGCGGCAATCATTTAAGCGACTGAGGGGGAAGTAACAATGGCCTATGTGATCGCGGAGCCCTGCATCGGCACCAAGGATACGGCGTGCGTGGACGCCTGCCCGGTCGATTGCATCCATCCCAAAAAGGACGAGCCCAACCACGCTACCGAAGAGATGCTTTACATCGATCCGGTGGAGTGCATCGACTGCGGGGCCTGCGTGCCGGTGTGCCCGGTGTCGGCCATATTTGCGCTCGATGACCTGCCGGAGAAGTGGAAGGCCTTCACCGCGCGCAACGCCCAGTATTACGGGCGCTAGTGCCGTAACTGAAAGGCGTTTCTCAGGATTCTATGTTGTTAGCGGCGCGCAGTCGGCTGACGGCTGCGCGCCGTGTTTTTGTCGTTTGCTCATGAAAGCCCTCGATTCCATCCGCGAATATTGCTTGTCTCTGCCAGCCGTCAGCGAAAACATTCAGTGGGAGGACGTCCTGCTGTTCCGGGTTGGCGGCAAGATCTTTGTCATGGTGAGCCTGGATCCTGCCGCCACCGATCGCATCGCCTTCAAGTGCGATCCAGAAACTTTTGCCGAGTTGTTGGAGCGTGAAGGGGCGCGCCCGGCGGCCTACGTGGGGCGCTTCAGGTGGATCGGGCTCCGCGACTTCAACGTCTTGCCCGCCGCCGAACTACGCGAACTGATCCGCGCCTCATATGAGCTGATCGCGGCCAAGCTGCCCAAAAAGAAACCGCTGGCTCGGCGCGGGCGGCGCATCGCTCCTTGACGCAGTGTCCTAAATCAGCGTGGTGCATTACAATTTGATTTTTACTCGGGCACTCCTGCGGCGTTTGTGAGCCGGGCGTTTCATGGCATTGAAGCAGTCCGAGGCGATCGTGCTGCGCAGCTATCCGCTGCGCGAGGCCGACTTGCTGGTCACGCTGTTCACGCGCGCGGAGGGCAAGCTGCGCGGAGTGGCCAAGGCGGCCAAGCGGTCGAAGAGGCGCTTCGGAGGCGCGCTCGAGCCGCTCACTTACGTGCGGCTTTATTGGGAAGAGCGCGAGCGGCAGGAGCTGGCGCGACTGGATTCCTGCGAGGTGCTGGATTCGCCGCTGGCCAGCGAGGTGGATTATCCGCGGGCGGTGGCGCTGGGCTACATCGCGGAGGTGCTCGACGATGTGCTGCCTGAGCGCGAAGCGAACGACGCGATGTTCCGCCTGGCGCTCTCGGTGCTCGACCAGTTGCGGGCCGGGGCCATCTGGATGCCCCTGACGTATTTCGACCTGTGGTCGGTGCGGTTGATGGGCCTGTTGCCCGAACTGGGCGACTGCATCATCTGTGGGACGGCGCTGAACGGGCATCGCGCGTGGTTTCATCCGCTGGCCGACGGTCTGATGTGCGCCGCGCATAAGCGGCTGGCATCGTCGGAGATGTCGAAGGAATCGCGCGCCATTGCGGCGGAGATGTTCCGCCGGCCGGTCGAGAGCTTTGCAGGAGCGCCTTGGCCGCGACAGAGGGCCGCCGATCTCCGCAAGTTTCTGGCGCAGCGCATCGAGCGGCACGTCGAGAAGAAGCTGGTGACGGCGGGGATGCTGGAAAAGTTGGATAGCAATTAGCAGTTAGCACTTGGCACTCAGTCCGGCGGCGTCTGTGCCGTTGCTAAGACGTTGGGCTGGCTAATCGCTAAGTGCCAATTGCCAAGTGCTTCGCCGGAGTTGATTGAATCAGAACAAGCACAACACGCCGCCCACTTACCAGGACCTGATCCTGACCCTGGAAAAGTTCTGGGCCGATCGCGGCTGTGTGGTGCAGCAGCCCTATGATCTCGAAGTTGGCGCCGGAACGAGCGCTCCGGAAACGTTCCTGCGCGTGCTGGGGCCGGAACCGTACAACGTCGCCTATGTGCAGCCCTCGCGCCGTCCTGCCGATGGCCGCTACGGCGACAATCCCAACCGCCTCTACAAACACACGCAGTTGCAGGTGATTCTCAAGCCGCCTCCGGTGACGGTGCAGGAACTGTACCTGGAATCGCTCACCGCCATCGGCATTGATCTGCGCCAGCACGACATCAAGTTCGAGGAAGACAATTGGGAGTCGCCCACGCTGGGGGCCTGGGGCATCGGATGGCAGGTGATGCTCGACGGTCTCGAGATCACTCAATTCACTTACTTTCAGCAGTGCGGCGGCACTGATCTCGACCCCATCTGCGCCGAGCTGACCTACGGCCTGGAGCGCATCTGCGCCTTCCTGCAGGATGTGGACTCGGTTTACGAGATTATTTGGGCGCGCGATCCAGATACGGGGCACGCGGTCACCTACGGCGACGTACGCCACGCCGACGAACTGCAGTTCTCGGTCTACAATTTCGAGCGCGCCAACGTGGATTATCTGTGGAAGCACTTCGACCTGTTCGAAGCTGAGTGCCAGGAGTTGCTCGGCGCTTACCGCAACATCAAGAAAGATGGCCAGACTTCTGACCAGGCCGTCATCCGCGAGAAGCGCCGTTTTCCGCTGCTCGCCGCCTACGATCTTTGCCTGAAGTGCTCACACCTGTTCAATCTGCTGGATTCGCGCGGCGCCATCTCCGTGACCGAGCGCGTGGGCGTCATTGCGCGGGTGCGCAATCTGGCCGTCGGTGTTTCGAAGGCCTATCTCGATCAGCAGGGAACTGCCGCTTCGGAAGTGGCTGCGCGCAAGCAAGGAGCTGCTGACTGATGCCTGATTTCCTGCTCGAAATCGGACTGGAAGAGGTTCCGGCGCGCATGATCGATGCGGCGGAGGCGGAGTTGTCGCGCCGCGTCGGCGAAGTCTTGGCCCGCCAGCGGCTCACTTCGAACGGCAAGCTGGAATCCTTCTCCACCCCGCGCCGGCTGGGGATTCTGGCGCACGGAATTGCGGCGTCACAACCGGATGCCGAAGAACAGGTTCTAGGGCCATCTTTAAAGGTTTCGTTCAAGGATGGGCAGGCCACCCAAGCGGCGCAAGCTTTCGCCAAGAAGGTCGGAATTGCGGTCGAAAAACTGGAGAAGGTGAATACGCCGAAGGGTGAGTACCTGGCCGCCAAGGTCATCAATCGTGGACGCTCCGCAGGCGAGGTGCTCGCCGACGCGCTGCCCAAAGAGATCGCGGGACTTTACTGGCCGAAGAATATGTATTGGCGGTCGAAGAATGAGCGCTTTGTGCGTCCGCTGCGCTGGCTGGTCGCGCTGCTCGATGACAGCGCGATTCCCATGGAACTGTTCGGCATGCCCGCACAAGCAGGGACGCGCGGCCATCGCATCCTGGGCAGCTCGACTACGATCCCGCGCGCCAGCGCCTACGAAGAGACGCTGCGCGAGGTGAAGGTGATCGTCAGCCGCAGCGAGCGCGAGCGGCGCATCCGCAAAGCTCTCGATTCCGCTACCCGCGCCGTGTCGAGCGCCCGCTGGCGCGAGGACCCCGAGCTCCTCGACACGGTCGTGAATCTCACGGAGTGGCCGTCAGCAATCCTGGGCAACTTCGATCGCGAATTCCTCGAGCTGCCAGAGGAAGTTCTGGTCACCGTGATGCGCGACCATCAGAAGTATTTCGCGGTTGAGGACACAAGCGGCAGGCTGGCACCGCACTTTCTGGCCGTGCTCAACACCGAGGGCGATCCGGCGGGCATCATCCGCCACGGCAACGAGCGCGTGCTGCGCGCCCGTTTCAACGACGCGCGCTTCTTCTGGCAGACTGACCAGAAGCGTCCGCTGCGCGAGCGTGTCGCCGACCTGAAGAAGGTCACCTTCCAGAAGGACCTGGGCAGCTATTACGACAAGACTCTGCGGGTGCAGAAGCTGGCCAGCCTGGTCTGCCAGAGCCTGGAAGACGCGGGAGTGAAGGTCCGTCCGGGCATCGTGCACAAAGCGGCGCTGCTGGCCAAGACCGACCTGACAACCGGACTGGTGAAGGAATTCACTGAACTGCAGGGGATCGTGGGCGGGCTCTACGCGCGCGCACAGCAGCTCGATCCCGGCATGAGCGACGATAATCGCAATGCCATCGCGGTTGCAATCTACGACCAGTACAAACCGCAGTCCACGGAAGACAGCGTTCCGCGTACGGTCGAGGGCGCCGTGCTCTCCGTTGCCGACAAAGCCGATTCCATTGCGGGAATGTTCGCGCTGGGACTGCAGCCTACCGGCTCCAAGGATCCGTTCGCGCTGCGCCGCCAGGCCAACGGCATCGTAAGAACTGTGGCTGAGCACAAGCTGCCCATCAGCTTGCGTCAACTGTGGTCCGATGCTCTCACGGGCTATGAAGGTTCGGAAGCCGAGAAAGCGTTTTCGGCGGCGGCTGGACTCGACGACGCGCTGGCGGGCCTTTTCCGCGAGCGTCTGGAATACTACCTGCGCGACGTTCTCGGCCTGGAGTATGACACCGTGAATGCGGTGCTGGCCGCCGGGGCCGACGATGTAATGGATGCGGTCGAGCGCGCGAAAGCGGTCTCGGCTGTCCGCCACACCGAGGACTTTGAACACATCGCGGTTGCCTTCAAGCGCATCAAGAACATACTCCGCCAGGCGCAGGAGAAAGGGAAGAGAATCGCGCCCGAGTTCCACCCCCAGGATTTGCGCGAAGGAGCAGAGCAGGCGCTGGCTGCCGAGATGAAGGCCATCGCGTCCAAAGTAGAGCCCTGGCGCGCGCAGGCGAATTACGCGGCTGCGTTGGCGGAGATTTCCACGCTGCGTCCCCCGGTGGACACCTTCTTTGACAAGGTGATGGTCATGGTCGAGGACGAGCAACTTCGCGCCGCCCGCCTGGCGCTGCTCGATTCTCTGCTCAAGAATTTTTCCACCATCGCCGATTTTTCCGAGATCGTAACTGAAGGAAAAGGTTCATAATAGAGGGTTTGATTCGGGTCCAAGTCCGCACTAATTCGCAATCTTGAGAGGAAGATATCCATGAGTACAGAAACCATTCCCGCCCCCACCGCAGTCCAGACCGCTTCCACCACCAAGTACGTTTACTTTTTTGGCGGCGGCAAAGCCGACGGCAACGGCAAGATGAAAGACGAACTCGGCGGCAAAGGCGCCGGCCTGGCCGAGATGACCAACGCCAGCCTGCCCGTCCCTCCGGGCTTCACCATCCAGACCGAGGCCTGCCGCGAATCCATGCGGGGCAAGCTCTCGCCCGAGATCGATCGCCAGATGGAAGAGGCCCTCAGACGCCTGGAGCAGCTCCAGAAGCAGAAACTGGGCGTGGGCGACAACCCGCTGCTGGTCAGCGTGCGGTCCGGCGCCAAGTTCTCCATGCCGGGCATGATGGACACCATCCTCAATCTCGGCTTGAACGATGAGTCGGTGGAGGCGCTGGGCAAGCGCAGCAAGAACCCCCGCTTCGCCTATGACTCTTATCGCCGCCTGATCCAGATGTTCGGCAATGTTGTGCTGGACATTCCCAAGGCGGCATTCGACGCGGTCTTCGAGGGCATCAAGAAAAAGAAAAAGGCCAGGCTGGACACCGATCTCGACGCCGCCGCGCTGAAAGAAGTCATCAAGGAATACAAGCAGGTGGTAAAGAAGCACGCCAAGCGCGATTTCCCGCAGGACCCGAAGGAACAGTTGGTGATGGCGCGCGATGCCGTCTTCCGCTCCTGGGACAACGACCGCGCCAGGCATTACCGCCGCATCAACAACATCTCCGATGACTTGGGCACCGCCGTCAACGTACAGGCCATGGTCTTCGGAAACCTGGGCGAGAGTAGCGGCACCGGCGTGGGCTTCACCCGCAATCCGGCGACCGGGGCCAAGGAGTTCTACGGTGAGTTCCTGATGAACGCGCAGGGCGAGGACGTAGTGGCCGGCATTCGCACGCCCGTACACATCGACGAGCTGCAGAAGATCATGCCCGATGTTTACAACCAGCTCCGCGACATCACCACCCGTCTCGAGAAGCACTACCGCGACGTGCAGGACTTTGAGTTCACCATACAGGACGGTCGCCTGTACATGCTGCAGACGCGGAACGGTAAGCGCACGGGTATTGCCGCCGTCAAGGTTGCCATCGACATGGTGAACGAAGGTCTGATTACCAAGGAGGAAGCCATCTTCCGCGTCGACCCCAATCAGCTCTACGACTTTCTGGTTCCCAAGCTGGATGAGAGCGGCAAGGTCGAAGTGCTGGCTACTGGTTTACCGGCGTCACCGGGCGCGGCCGTCGGCCAGATCGTATTCACGGCGGACGACGCCGTCGCCAAGGCTGGTCCACACAAGAAAAACCCGGTCATTCTGGTGCGCGCGGAGACCACGCCTGAAGACATTCACGGCATGGAAGTGGCAAAGGGCATTCTCACTTCGCGCGGTGGTATGACCAGCCATGCCGCCGTCGTCACCCGCGGTATGGGCAAGTGCTGCGTGGCGGGCGCCGGCGATGTGCAGGTGGACGAACACGCGAAGGAGATGCGCGTCCACGGCGAAGTCTTTCATGAGGGCGACTGGATTTCGCTCGACGGTACCACCGGCCGCGTGATCAAGGGTAAGCTGAATCAGCTCGAGCCCTCGCCCGATGATCCCAACCTGCAGAAGCTGCTGAGCTGGGCGGAGCCCTTCCGCAAAATCGGAGTGCGTGCCAATGCCGACATTCCACGTGATGCCATCCAGGCGCGCGCCTTCGGCGCCGAGGGTATCGGCCTGTGCCGCACCGAGCACATGTTCTTCGGCGAAGGCCGCATCCAGCACGTGCGCGCCATGATCATGGCCGACAACGAAAAGGACCGCCGCGCCGCGCTCAAGAAGCTGCTGCCCTTCCAGCGCGCCGACTTTGTCGGTCTGTTCCGCACTATGGACGGACTGCCGGTCACCATCCGCACGCTCGATCCGCCGCTGCACGAGTTCCTGCCCAAGCGCGAAGAGCTGATGGTGGAGATCGCAGTGCTGGAGGCCACCAAGCCGAAATCACCCAAGCTCAAGGAGCTGCGCAAGGTGCTGGCCCGCGTGGAGGAACTGCATGAGTTCAATCCCATGCTGGGCTTCCGCGGCTGCCGTCTCGGCATCCGTTATCCGGAGATCACCGAGATGCAGGCGCGCGCCATCTTCGAGGCCGCGGTCCAGGTTGCCAAGGAAGGAGTGAAGGTGATCCCCGAGGTCATGATCCCCCTCACCAGCGGCTTGAAGGAGATGGCCAACCAGTCGGCGATCGTGCGCCGCGTTGCCGAGGAAGTGTTCGCCGAGAAGGAGACCAAGGTCCACTACCTGGTGGGTACCATGATCGAGCTGCCGCGCGCCGCCATCGTGGCCGATGAGATAGCCAAAGACGCCGAGTTCTTCAGCTTCGGCACCAACGACCTCACGCAGACCACTTTCGGCTTCTCACGGGACGACATCAACAAGTTCCTGCCGACCTATGTGGAGGAAGGCATTCTCAAGCAGGATCCGTTCGCAGTGATCGACCAGCAAGGCGTCGGTGAGCTGGTGCGGATGGGGATCCAGAAAGGCCGCAAAACCCGCGAGCACCTCGAAGTCGGCATCTGTGGGGAGCATGGCGGTGAGCCTTCCTCGGTGGAGTTCTGCCACCGGGTAGGGATGGACTACGTTTCCTGCTCGCCCTTCCGCGTGCTGACCGCGCGCCTGGCTGCAGCCCAGGCCGCTGCCAGCGAGGAGCTGAAGGCGGAGACGGGCAGAACAAAGTAGACATCCACCACGATGGCACGGAGACACGGAGAAAGCAGATTCGAGGTGGCTCAGTGCCTTCGTGGCGTTATTGCACCTTTTGCAGACGTGCGATCAGCTTCTGGGCGAGATTTTCGTCTGATTCCGACCACAGCAGCCGCGCACTCGTTCCGCAGTTCTTCTCGACCGCACCGGTGAAAGCAATCAGCTTCTGTACATTTTCGCGGACGCGCGCCTCGGCCAGCGGCGTGAGCTTCACCTCTTCATAGAGGAACGGCGTATCCAGGCCGAAGTCAACCTGTACGTGGCCTTCCTGTTCATAGGCGCCTTCGTCGAAGTTCAGGCCGTGCGCTAGAAAGCGCACCGGCCGGGGCGCTTTCACCCAGCCGGCATCTTCAGCCGGTGCCCAAAGGTCCCACGCGGCTTCGAACTCGTAAGCGTTGTCGTCGTGCAGGAACTCCCCGACGGTCTCGATGGCATGCTCAGGGGTCGCGCAGAAGTCGAAGGTCTCCTGGTAGAGCACGGGCTCGTTCCAGGAAATGGGATGCACGGCCAGATAGCCGATTCCCGGGCGTGGGGCGGCAAAGGGGAACTGCCGCAGCACGCAGAGCATTTTCGGCGGCATCTCGCCTTCCGAAAAGCTGGGAAACCACAGGCTTAGATATAGGTTGTCGGCCATGACAAGTCGACGGCGAAGCTATTCTACCGGGTGCGGGGCATCGGAAACCGGAGTATGATATGCCTCCGATGACGACCAAGCTGCGCAAGAGCGGCGGAGCGGCGGTGCTCGAAGTCGAGGGCAAGCTGAAGATGGGCGAGGCCGTCGACCAGTTCCGCGCCCAGTGGACCCAGGCTGTCAAAGACGGCGCCAGGTTCCTGGTGATCATTCTGAGCGGCGTGCCCGTGATCGACTCTTCGGGTCTGGGCAGCATGATGCGCTGCTATTCGTCTTTGAAGGCCGTGGGCGGGCGGGTAAAGCTGGTGGGCGCCAACGACGTGGTCCGCCAAACTCTCGGCGTCACCCATCTCGACAAGCTGTTCGATTTCTACGACGACGAGGCGGCAGCGCTGGCCTCCATCCCAACCGCCACCACGCCTTAACCCACAACCGACGGTCTGTGTTCGCTTTTCGTTCTGTGCCGCAGCTTGGCCCTGGGAATGCCCTTTGGTAGAGTACTGTTACCAGATTCTTTGTCAGGTGAGTGCGTCCCCGTCGTCTAGCCCGGCCCAGGACATCGCCCTTTCACGGCGGTAACGCGGGTTCGAATCCCGCCGGGGACGCCAAGAGCCCAAAGCCTATTAAAAGGAGGCTGGTGGGATGAGGATGTTCAAGGAGCGCGAAGTGGACAGCTTCCTCTGCAGCGGCAGGGTCGGGCACGTTGAAGGCAACCAGGCCGTTTTCGTACAGCGTCCGCATGCCTTCGGTTTCCACCACGGCCAGGTTGCCGTAAATCGAGTTCCGCGTCGCGAGAAGGTGAAAGCCGCGCCAAAGCTGGTTCAACGACATCGCCTCCAGCCGGTTTCCGCCGACCCATAGGAAGGGCAAAGCGATTGTCAGCACGCCCAGCATTACGCGCCGAGGGGCAACGCGGCGCGCGGCCAGGACCGTGGCCGCCACGAGGTTCAACCATCCCAAAAGAGCGGCAATCTGAAATGCTGAAAGATAACGGATCATGACCAGGCTGGCCAGAATCCCGCCGGCCCCGGAGCCCAAAGCTTCCAGCAAGTACATTGAGCTACTTGCCGATGCCACGGAGGCGCTTGCTTCACTGGCATACAGCCGGCTTCCGGCGGCGAACAGTCCTCCGGAAACAAAGCAGAACAGGCTTAGCGTGACGAACGCTACGAGCAACATCGGCCCAGGGCCAAGAACTTCTCCGGGCAGGGGATGGAAGGTGAGCTTGCTCGAACGCACCGCCAGAATGGTCAGCGGCAAGGCCAGCGCGAGCAACACCTGCAGCACCGCCACCGGCCGCACTGGGGAGCGGTCATGGGCTCGGCCCAGGACGGCACTGCCCGCCGAAGTCCAGAGCAGCCAGCTAGCCAGCATCAATCCAAGCGAAACCTCGCTGCCGTAGAAAACAACGATCAGCTCGCGCATGAGGGCAACCTGCGCCGTCACCGCCGTGAAGCCGAGCAGCACGAGCGCGGCGCGCGTTGCCGAGCGCACGCGCCCGCGGTCAGTCACAGATGCCGGTTGTGTGAGCATGCTCCCCATGGGAGGGCGGCGTTCATACTGCAGCAAAGCGCTGGATACGAAAAGGGCGGGGGCGATTCCTGTGACCGCCAAGGGCGCGGCAAGCGGCAGGAAACGCGACGCGTGGCTTCATGAAGCCTTCGGCACTTCAGCTTCGGCTTCGGACAGGCACAGGCGAATCTTCTCCAGGAGATGGGGAAACAGATTTTCTTTCGCAAGGCATTCCCTGACGTGTTCCCCCGAGACCGGTTCGTAAGCCGTCACCAGGATCACGGGAAGCTGCGGGTTCTTATTGTGAATTTCCCGGGCCAACTCCAGGCCGTTCATGCCTTGCATGCGCATGTCCGTGACCACGATGTCGAAATCCTCCTCGTCAAAGACTTTCAGAGCCTCGGCCGCGTTATAAGCAGGAACTGCACGATAGCCTTCCAGACGCAGAATGTCACACGTGAGCCGGCACAACACTTCGTTATCGTCGACGAACAGAACTGCTTTCATGGCTAGCCCCCTAGCCCGCGGCCGCGACAGAAGCAACGGCCGCAATTTTCGTGAATGCCAGCGTGCCACCGGGTTTCAGGTTGATCTCGATGCAATCGCCGGTGGACACCTGGGTGGTAGCAACAAGGTTCGCGAGCGCATAAACGATATGACGCTCAATGACGCGCTTCAGATGGCGCGCGCCATACTTGGGATCGGTGCCCTCCCGGAGCAACCACTGCCTGACTTCCGGAGAGCAGCGGAAGGAGAAATGGCTCTGGCCCGCAGCATGGGTTATCCGCTGCTGTACCTTGGCCAACTCCAGATCCAGAACCTGTTCCAGGTGCTCCGGTCGAAGGGTGTTGAAGACCACCACCTTATCGAGGCGGTTCATGAACTCGGGAGAGAACTTCCGCCGCGCCGCCTCCACCGCCGTGCGGGTGATCTTCTCGTCCAGGCTGGCGTCCACCGACGTGGGATGCGCAACAAATCCCATGCCGCCGTCGATAAGTCCGCTCATCTCCGCAGCGCCGAGATTGGAAGTCATGAAAATTAACGTCTGGGAGAGGTCAACCTGGCGATTGGAACCTAGCGTGAGAATCCCCTTGTCAAGGATCCCGAGCAGGAGCTGCCACAAGGCGGGAGAGGCTTTCTCGATTTCGTCCAGCAACAGCAGCGAGAGTTTGAGTTTTTCCGTATGCCATCGGTTCAAAGCTTCCTGCGTTAGAATCGGCTGGGTTTCGCCATGGCCCACGTACCCCGGCGGAGAGCCGATCAGTTTGGCGATCTCGTGGGACTCCTGGAATTCCGCGCAATCAATCTTGAGAAAGGCGCGTCGCTCGCCAAACAACGCTTCCGCGACTACTTCCACCACGTAGGTCTTCCCGGAACCGGTGGGACCCAGGAACAGCAGGTTCCCGACTGGCCGGTCGGGAGGATTCAATCCCACCACGAACATCTGGTACATCTCAGTCACGGCATCAATCGCCGCATCCTGTCCCACAATCCTGGCGCGGAGAAACGCCTCGAATTCACGTGTCGCTTCACCGTGCCGGGTAGCGTCGAGCGCAGCAGCGCCGGCGGATCCCTGCGAATTGAGAGGTCGCGACGCGAATGCTGAATTTTCAAATCCCGTGCGCATAAGAGTGCGCTCCTAAGCGGGGAACCACGCCATCCTCCGCGGCAACAGCCCTCAAGCGATCGAAACCCCGCGACACCACCCTTTTTTATTTTCAATCTGCTCCGACAGTCTCCGCAGTGACTCCAATCACTCCTGATCGTTCAGCCCAGGAACCAGAACATGTCGGTGTGTTTTGGCCTCTCGCAAGCATGAGACTGGCGCTGACCACTCGCACCTGCGCGCTGGGTACATGTCACAGACAACGCGCTACCGCGAAGCCTAGACTATTCTAGAGAACCTGAGTAGAGAACGGGTTCCGTCGTACCCACCCCAAAACAGCGGGGTAGGGCTTCCGAGCCCGAAAGTGAGGGCAGGAGGAGGTATTCCGATGCCAAGGAGGGTCCTAGACATCGTTGCAGTTGTCATCCTAGTGACGCTGGTGTGTACCAAGTGTGCGACGCAGACACGCCCCCAACCTTCAACCCCTGCACCGGTGCAGATCGAAGTCTCCCCAGGGCTGAGCGTCCCCGAACTGGAAGCCAAAGGAGATATGTTGCGTCAGCAGAAAGCTTACGCCGAAGCCCTGGCGTACTACCAGGCGGCGCTCGGCAAGGAAAAGACGAATCCGGTTCTATTCAACAAGGCAGGCATTGCGGAACTGCAGTTGCGCCAACTGGCAAACGCGCGAAAGGATTTCGAGCGCGCTATCCAAAGGGAACCAAACTATGCCGAGGCTTACAACAACCTCGGAGTGATTGCCTACATGAGGAGGGATTACAAAAAAGCCATCCGGCAATACCGGAAGGCGCTGGCACTGCGTGAGGACTCGGCGTCGTTCCACAACAACCTGGGCACAACGTACTTCGCCCAGAAGAAGATGGAGAATGCGGTTGTGGAGTATAGGCGGGCTCTGGAGCTGGATCCCGACATCCTGACCCGATCCTCTAGGGGCGGCGTGGCGGCGCAGATCGCTTCCCCGGAAGACCGGGCCCATTACTGGTATGTGCTGGCGACGATTTACGCCCGGAGCGGCGACTGCGAGCGTTGCGTGCATTGTTTGCGGAAGGCGCGGGAGGAAGGCTATCGCAAGCTGCAGGACGTCAACAAAGATCCTGAGTTTGCCGCCGTCCGGCAGGACCCCAGGATTGTTGAACTGTTGACACCAAAGAGCCGGGAGTGAGTTCGCGTTTGGCGATGTAGAAGTCGCTGGCGACGAACCGCTAACGAGGCGCATGTCGAAGCCGATGTCACCCGAGCAGGCCCTGCAGATCGCTGAGGACCAGCGCCGCCGTTTCAATGAGCTGGTAGATGTATTCGACACGCCGCAGCCCCCGGAGGTGATGGCTCGTCTCGCCGAGATCGTCGCCGCGGCCGATCTGTCCGCGGGCGAGGTCGTGTTGGATGTAGGCACAGGCGCAGGAGTTCTCATCCCGCTGATTGAGGCCTATCATCCCTCCACGACATTTGCTTGCGACCTGGCCGAAAAAATGCTGGAGCGGGTTACTCAAAAACATCCCGCCGTGCGCACCTATCGAGCGGACATAGCTCTTCTGCCCCTCCCGTCCGGCAGCATAGATGTCATCTTCATGAATGCAGTGTATGGCAACATCACGGACAAACCGCGCGCCTGTCGCAATGCGGCACGCATGCTTCGCGCCCGCGGCCGCCTGGTCGTTAGCCATCCAGAAGGGCGGGCCTTTGTTGACCAGCTTCGGGACGCAACCGACCTGTTCGTGGAATCGCTCCCCACGCGCCAGGAGTTTGAGATGATTCTTGTGCCATTGGGTCTTGACGTGACTACTTATCGAGACGAACCCAAACTCTATCTGATGGTGGCGAAAAAGATGCAACGAAGTTGAGCAGCATCAGCGCCGGTGTGAACGTAGTCCCTACAGCGTTTGCCTCGAGGATGTAATTTCGTCAACTAGGTAGATTCGCATCGTAGAAAAGGGAGGTGGACAATGAGTCGCACAGCGTCGCCACCCCGACATGGGCCGGAAGAGGGGCAGCCCGCAGCGAATTGCGGTTCGGGAATCATGTGTTTGATGAACCAGGCCCAGATGAACCAGGCCCCAACCAGCAAGGGAACCGCCTAACGGGCTGTTGCAGGTCTGCCTAGAGATTCAGTCCAGCGGGGTTTTCTGAACCCCACCCAGCTGCTCATATCCCGCCGACAGCCGCCTGCCAGACGGTGTCCAGTACAGTTCCGTCCACCCACTTGACAACTGCAACAGGATTTTGGCGCAGGTGGGGGTGCTGGGGCTTGCCGCCGCAGATGCTTTCGACTTCGCGCTGGATGTCCTCGATATTCCGGATAGGAAGCTGCGATCCTTCTACCCGGTCGAGCAGGTCTTGGCGCAGCGGGTTGATGGCGACCCCGCGCTCGGTGGCCACCACGTCGATCATTTCGCCTGGACCGGTCAGCGTGGTGACCTCATCGACGATCACCGGGATGCGATCCCGGAACGAGGGCACGGCCAGGATGGTGCATCCGGCAAACAGACAGTTCTGCCAGCCGCCGATGCCGTGCAACAGTCGCCCGTCCGAGTGGGTGACCACGTTGGCGTTGAAGTTGAGGTCCACCTCGGTTGCGCCCAGCACCACAACATCCACCATCTGGTTGAAGAATCCCTTGCCGTTGTAGTTGTACGAGGTGAAGGGCGAGGTAGCGACGTGGCGGGGATCGTGCGCGATGGACTCCACACCGGCAAGATCAAACGTCTGGCCGTCGAGGATGTAGTCGGTCAGACCTTCGCGCAAGAGTTCCACCAGGTAGCGGGTCGAGCCCCCGCGCACGAAGCGCGCCTTGACTCCAGCGTCTTTCATCATGCGTCGCAGATAATCCACAAAAGCCAACGCGATTCCGCCGGCGCCCGCCTGGAAGGAAAAACCGTCGCGCATGATACCGGCGTCGCGAATGAACCGCGCCACGTACTCCGCGATCTTCAGCCGGTCGGGACTGCGAGTGATCTCAGTCGTGCCGGAGACGATCTTCGAGGGGTCGCCAATCGAGGGCACTTCGACCACGTAGTCCACGTTATTGCCCTGGATTTGCCAAGGCACGCAAGGAAAGGGAACCAGATTGTCGGTGACGAGGATGACATGATCCGCATACATGGAATCGGCCAGCGCGAAGCCCAGTGAGCCGCACGCGGACTTGCCCAGCGCGCCGGTAGCGTTGCCGAAAGCATCGGCCGTGGGCGCGGCGATGACGGCGACGTCGATGTGCACCTCGCCGTCCTGGATTGCCTGCCACCGGCCGCCGTGCGAGCGCAGCACGCCCAGGCCGCGCATCTTGCCCTGCGAACAGTACTCGCCCAGCGGACCGTTCATCGAACCCTCGATGTGGTGGACGACGCCCGCCTCCATCAGTTCGATCACGCCCGCCTGCGCCGGGAACGACGCGCTTGGGAACCACATCAGGTCGCGGATGCCCATGCGGGCCGCGGTCTGGAGCGCCATGAGCGCGACCGCGTCGCCATCCCGCAGGTGGTGGTGATTGGAGATCGTCATTCCGTCGCGCAGGCCGCATTTGCGTAATGCGGTCTCCAGATCAGGCACGCGCTTGTCGCCATTAGCCGGGTAGTCACGCGACGCGCGGACCGGTGGCGCGGCCTTCAATCCCTGCGGTTGATGCTTCCCAACGCCGGGAAAAGGGACCTGCTTCCGCCCGTTCACCACGGTGGGAACGCCCCGCCCGGCAGCGTTCTTGACGAGTTCGCAACCGTTGTTCATGTCGCGCTACGTCGTATCGAGATTACTAGTGGCAGCCGGCTCCGCCGTCGGCAACAATCCCATCTGACGCGCGCGTTCCACCAGCTTCAATGCGCGTTGCACCACCGGCGGGTCGATCATCTTCGAACCGAGCGACACCACGCCCAGTCCGCGCTGCTGCGCTTCCTCGAATGCGGCCACAATCCTCAGCGCCTTTTCGATTTCGGTTTGCGAGGGTGCAAAAGCCTGGTGGATCACCGCAATCTGCAGCGGATGTACACATCCCATGCCTTCAAATCCCAGAGTGCGCGACGACTCCGCCCAGCGGCCGAGGCCCTCCATGTCGCCGACGTCGCTATACACGGAGTCGCTGGCCTGGATGCGCGCGGCGTGCGCGGCGTTCACCAGCCGCGTACGCGCGTAAAGCGACTCGCGGCCCTCCGCCGTTTTCACCACGCCGAGGTCGGCAGTGTAGTCCTCAAGGCCGATACTCATGGCGACCAGCCGCTCACTGGCCGTGGCGATGGCAAAGGCGTTCTCAATCCCCAGAGCCGATTCCAGGATCACCATCAGCCAGATCGGTCGGTCGATCTGGCAGCGCGCCGCGATCTGCGCAACTCGCTCTTCGATCGCCAGGACTTGTTGCGCGTGCTCGGCCTTGGGGATAAGCACGACATCGGGCGCTTCGGGGACGACTTCCTCCAGGTCCTCGCAGCCGAGCGGAAGCTGGTTGATGCGCACCATGCGCTCAGCGGCGCCGAAGTCCACCGCCCGCAGGGCGTTGCGCACCAGGATGCGTGCAGCGTCCTTTTCCGCGGGATGAACTGCGTCTTCGAGGTCGAGGATGATGGCGTCCGGCGCATGAAGCCCGGCATTGATGAAATATTTCGGCTCGCTGCCGGGAAGGTAAAGCCGCGAGCGCCGCAGGCGATCACGGGAAGAAGGCGACGGCAGAGGGACGGATTGCGGCAGCGCGCGGATGCCTTGTCCGAGCCCCGCGCGCCGTACTGCCGCCTCTATGCGGGCAGCAATCACGAAAGGCAGTGCGTCTTCGTCCTGAATGGCGATGCGGGCATGAGCAATGCCAAGCTCCGCCAGCACATCCTGCGCTTGAGCGCGGATGCTCTCGCCGTAATAGGGAGCGACACGAGATTGCAGCTCGATCTCAATGCCGCCGCTATTGCGTGGCTCAAAGGTGACCCGCAGATCGGAGCGGACGTCCGGTCCGGAGCGGCCGGCGGCCGAGAGAGATTCGGTTTTGGCAGTGCTGGGCATGGGCTCTTAGCTCTTAGCCTTTAGCTCTTGGCTCGTGATTCGACTATTACGGGCCCCTCTTTGACCTTCAGCAAGAGTGAGGTAAGCATGCGCCGAATCTCGGCAAGTTCAGCGGCGAGCCGTTCATAGCCTTTGGGTTGCAGAAATGCTAAGTCTCGCGCCAGCAGCAGATGGTAGTCCAGTTCGCTGGCCGAACCCATCGCAATCAGGACGAACCTCGCAAATTCGGCGTCGCCTCGCCGGCCGCAGCCCTCGGCCAGATTGGCGCCAACTGAAGAGGCAGCCCGACGGACTTGGCTGGTCAACCCGTATTGTTCGTATTGAGGAAACGAATGGGTGATCTTGTAGAGGTCGAGCGTGAGTTGGTGAGCACGTTGCCAGACTTTGAGTTCACGATAGTTCCTCACAAGTCCTCCTTGCCATAAGTAACAGCGATGAGCTACGAGCTAAAAGCTAAGAGCTAAAAGCCGGTTCCCGCACAGCCGACGATCTCAGCTTCGCGAGAATCGCGTCCGTCATCTGTGTGGTCGAGGCCGCGCCCTGCGCTAGGGCCTTTGGCCCGCCCGGGATGCGCATCATATCGTAAGTCCGCACCTTGCCTTCGCGCACGACGGCGGCGATGGCCGCGCGGACGCGCTGCGCTTTGTCGTTCTCGCCCACATGGTCTAGCAGCAGGGCCGCGGAGAGAATCATCGCGATCGGGTTGACGATGGGCGGGTCGAGTTCGGCATATTTCGGCGCCGAGCCGTGCGTGGGCTCGAACACCGCGACCTCATCGCCGATATTGCCCGAGGCCGCGAACCCCAAGCCGCCGACCAGGCCCGCGAACGCATCCGAGATCACGTCGCCGAACAGGTTCGAGGCGACGATCACGCCGTAGTCCTCCGGGTTCTTGGTAAGCCACATGGTCTGCGCGTCGATGTTGGTGGACCACAGCGGAATCCCGGGAAACTCCTTGGCCACCTGCTTGGCGACGTCTTCCATCATGCCAGAGGTCTCGCGCAGCACGTTCGGCTTCTCGCAGATGGTCACGTTCTTGTAGCCGTACTTGCGCGCCCACTGGAAGGCGGCGCGGCAGATGCGCTCGGCCGCTGGCCGCGTGATGATGCGGACAGAGACAGCGAGGTCCTCGCCCTTGACGTTCGCAAACGGCTTGAACTTGGCGTGCGTGGCCAGCGCGTCGCGAACAGTCTGCGGCGGGTTGGTCCACTCAACGCCGCAGTAGAGCCCTTCTGTGTTCTGCCGGAAGACCACCACGTTGACCTGCGGTTCTTCAAAGCCTCCACCGGGCTTCTTGCGAATGAAGTTCAGCGGGTTGCCGGGAAACCCGATGCACGGACGCACGCAGATCTCGAGGTTGAAGAGCTGGCGCATGGTGACGATTGGGCTGTAGTAGGTGTAACCCTTGCCGCGCAGCGCCGGGCTCAGTTCTGTGTCCGCGTCCTTCTTGGGCTTGGAGGTGATGGCGCCGAACAAGCCCAGCTTATGGCGAGCCAGCAGTTCGACTGTGCGGTCCGGCAGGGCATTGCCTTCACTCTTCCAAAACTCCCAGCCGATGTCGCCGTGAACGTAGTTGGCCTCGAAGCCGACAGCGTCCAGCGCGCGAATGGCCTCAGGCAGGACGTGGTTGCCGATGCCATCACCCGGCATGGTGACAATCGTGCGTTTAGGCATGAATCCCTAGCCTCCTGGCCACGAGCCTCTCCACTCCGCCTGCGATCACCAGCGATTGTGGCACGCTGCCCAGGGCAGGGAAGTGGAACACGTCACCACGCCATGTGACAGTGCTGGCGGTGAAGTCGATGTCGATTTCATCGCCGGAGAGGATGGTTTTCTCTGCTGTCCCAAGCCGCTCGCGCAGGCGTTTCACCAACTCCGGCACCTCTATGCATGGGAAGCCGTTATTGAAGGCGTTGCGCAGATAGGTTTGCGAGAAGCTTCCCGCAATCACCAGCGGGATGCCCTTGGCTTTAAGCGCCGTGACGGCCTGCTCGCGGCTGGAGCCGGTGCCGAAATTGAAGCCGCCCACCAGCACGTCGCCGGAACGAGTTCTGGCCGCGAACTCCGGATCGTAGTTCTCCATCACCACGTGCGTCATCATCTCCGGCGTCATGTCCTCGCGATAGGTGTAGGTACCGGGATAGATGGCATCGGTGTTGAGGTTGTCCTTAGGAATGAACACCAGGCGCCCGCGAAGGCGCGCGGGGAAGCCGGGGAGGATCTCGACCGTCTGGGAGCTGGGTTTGCCACCATCGAACACGGTGTACTGGCGCTTCAGTTCCCGGGACTGCGTGGCCTCCGGTCCGCAGATATAGCCCGCGACCGCCGAGGCCGCGACAACAGCGGGACTGGCCAGATAGCATTGCGCCTCGCGCGAGCCCATGCGTCCCTTGAAATTGCGGTTGGTGGCGGAGATGCCGACCTCGCCGGGCTCAAGCAATCCTGTGCCGAGCCCGATGCACGGACCGCAGCCGGCCGGAAGCGGAATGGCGCCGGAGTCGAGGATGGTCTGCCAAATCCCGCGACGCTCGGCCTCCTCCTGCACCCAACGACTTGCCGGCGCGAGATAAAACTTCACCGTGGATGCGACCTTCCTGCCCCGCAGCATTGCCGCCGCCGCTTCCAGGTCCTCGATGCGCGAGTTCACGCAGGAGACCAGGTAGGCTTTGTCGATCCTGACCTGCTGGCTCTCCAGCTCCGCCAGCGAGGACATGAGCTGCACCGTATCCGGTCCGGAGATATGCGGCGTCACCGCGCCCAAGTCGAGCACGATGCGTGCGGCGTAGTGAGCGTCGGGATCGAGCCGCGGCGGAGACTTTTCCAGGCGCGCCAATTCGGTTTCCGGTAGCCGCTTCTCGCCTCCCACGCCCAGTTGTTCCCGTCGCGCGCGCAGCCATGCGAAAGTAGCAGCGTCAGCAGGGAACCAGCCCACCAGCGCACCCCACTCGGTGGTCATGTTGGCGATGGTCAGCCGCGCTTCCATCGAGAGCGACGCCACGCCCGGCCCGGCAAATTCCACAGCCGCGTTCAGCACCTCTTCCTGGTTGTAGAGGCCGCAGAGGGCGATGATCACATCCTTGCCGCTCGCGGCCGGCGGCAGCTTACCTTCAAGTATTACTTGAACTGTCCGCGGGATCTGCCACCAGAACTCGCCCGTAGCCCAGATGGCGGCCGCGTCGGTGCGGACCACAGGCGTGCCCACCGCGCCGAGGGCGCCGTACATGTTGGAGTGCGAGTCGGAGGCCACGACGAAGCTGCCGGGCAGCACATATCCGCGTTCCACCATGATCTGGTGCCCGATGCCGGTGCCGGCAGGATAGAAGTCCACGCCGTGCTCGTGGGCGAATGCCTCGATCGCACGGTACTTCTTCTGGTTGTCGTCCGAGAGGTTCTGGATGTCGTGGTCGAGGGCGAAGACCAGTTGCCGCGGATCGAGGACGCGCCGCGCGCCGATGGCCTGGAATTTCTTCATGACCGCCGACGTGTTGTCGTGGGTCATGACGTGCATGGGGCGGATGGAGATGAAGTCTCCCGCGCGCAGCGGACGGTTGGGTCCTTCGGCGAGGTGGGCTTGCGCGAGTCTTTCAACGATGGTTTGCGGCATGAACAGTTGCCAGTTGTCAGTTGCCAGTTGCCGGTCGTTCCGCGTGGCCAGCCGCCGAGACGGCCCGTTTCGCCTTCAGCAGCTTCATCAGTTCACTCACCGAGCCCAGTTCTTCCAGCTTCCACACCGCTTCTTTCACCCGCTTGCGCGCAGAACGCGTCATTATCGGTCCGGCCAGCGCGTCGAATTTCTCCTCTATCTCGCGGTCGCTTAGCGGATTCCGTGGATGACCCTTAGGATAATCCAGTTGTTTCGTGAACTCGCGCCCGTCGGTGGTGCGGATGGTCACGATCACACGCTGCAACGCGGGGAAGACCCTTTCGATCTCGGGATCGGCCACCACCTCGACCTTCCGCAACTGCGCCCGGATCTTCTCATCCATAATCTTTTCCATGGTGAACTGCGCCGGCGTGACCTGGCGATCGACCAGGGCGGCGGCGATCACGTAGGGCAGGGAGTGGTCGGCGGTCTCCTTGCTGCGCGGGTCGTACTTAGACGGGTCAGAGAGAATATCCGCGGCGCGGGCGAGCGAACGGATGCGGACCTTCTCGACGTTTTCCGCGCGCAGCTTGTTCTCCTTTACCAGGTCCAGCACGGCGGAGATGGGCGTGTGCGTCAGCGCCTCGGTGGGAAAGGCTTTCATGCCGCATTGGGTGATGCGCCAGGATTCGCCCAGCCCGTCGGCCAGCACGTTCAGCTCCCACTTCGGGCCGAAGCAGTGGGTCAGGCCCTCCTTGCCGTCCACCACGTGCTCAGGTCCGGTGTAGCCCTTCTCGGCGAGCAGCGCAGCCAGCACCCCGCTCTGCGTGGCCATGGGATCCACCGTGTTCTTCATCATGGTGAGCTTGCCGGCGGTGACGGCGCCAAGCGTGGCGTGGCGGCTGGCAGAAATTCCGATGGCGTGCTGGATCTGCTCCCACGAGAGATGCAGCATGCGTCCGGCAACGATTGGCGAGACGAATGCGGTCAGCGTGGCGTGGTGCCAGCCACGCTCGCGGATGCCGGGGAAGGCGGCCTCGCAGAAGCGGCACTCGAACTCATGGCCCAGCACCAGCCCGACGATCAGTTCGCGCCCGTCGGCGTTCGCACGCTCGCCGCAGGCGAGCGCAGCAGGAAAGATGTCGGAAGGATGCGACGGGTCCTGCTTCCAGTAGATATCGTTGTAGTCCATGCAACGGATCATCAGCGCGTTGGCCAGGGAAGCGGAGACAGGATCCATCCGTTTTCCGGTGCCAATCACGGTCCCCGGTCCGCGGCCGGCGGTTTCGTCGAGCACGGCCAGCGCGATCTTCACATCATGCTGCTGGAATCCGCCGAGAGCGCAGCCCAGCGAGTCGAGTAGGAATCGCTTGGCTTGATAGACAGCGTCGGAGGACAGGCGGTCGAACTTCAGATCAGCGGCCCACTGGGCCATCGCGGCGGTGACGGTGCTCATGCTTCCACTTGTAGCGCCGGCATCCTGCCGGCTGTCTGGCGGGCGTCTCGCCCGCCCATCGGGCCGCCGGGACGGCGGCGTTACTTGCGGAACGGCAGGTAGCTCATGAAGTCCGCGTGGTGCACGATGATCGCCTCTGTCGAGCGCTTGATCAGGTCGCCTTCGGCAGCGTGCGCGGCGATGACATGGCACACCGCCTCGGGCACGCCGCACTCCATGGCTAGCGCCACACCTGTGAAGGGATGGCGCAGGAACTCCCCGCGCTGGCTCTGGCGCGCCTTGCCGTCCACCACTTCGTACTCCAGCAGCTTGCCGACATCGGCCAGGATCGCACCGGCGATCACCGTGTCGAGATCGATCTTCAGGCCTTTGCCCAGGAACTCGATCATCGATTCCGCCGAGCGACGCGCAATGTGCACCACACAGCGCTTGTGCTCCATGAATGTTGCCGGACAGCTGGGGATAAGCAGCGTGAAAGGAATGTGGTCGAGGTCTGCGGGCTTCAGCGGACTTAATTCGAACGCCCGGACCCAGGTGGCGGCAACCTTCTCGCGAAGGTCTCGGTTAGCGATCCACTCCAGTTCCGGCCACAGCTTCTCCACGGCTCTGGACAACGACTCAACCTTAGGCACGGTCCCTCCGGCCAAGCCGCCTAGCATATCTCCGCTCGGCCTGCGAGTGAATGGCTAAACAGCGGGCGCCATATACAAAACACGGGAGCATATTCCGACGCTCCCCAGGTTGCAGCCTCAATGATGCGTTATGCCGCTTTAGGCATTGCTTTTCGTACGCATGCCTTCGCTTCGTGCAACACCTGGTCATAGTTATCGACGGCGAGTCGCTGCACGCTGATGCGCGCACCTCGTGCACCCGCTTCGCGCACGATCTTCTTGAACTCAACCTGGAGTTCTTCGGCTTCCTTCGGCGTCAGCAGAGTGATGGGCAGAGTTGCGTCGGTGCCGGTTGCCGTGTTGATCTTCACGGAGTAAGGAAAGCGAGGCTGCGGTATTCTTGCTGCCATACCAAACCTCCTGTAGAAGTTGTTGACAGTCTGCTCCAGAGTGGACATGCGGTTATTGAGGTACAGGATCAGGCGGCCGTCTTCATCCTCGGATAGCACACTATTGACTCTAGACCAAGGGATGTCGCGGTGTCTGTGACGTGGTCCGTGTAACGTCCTTGCCGCGCAGAAGTTATTTCCCTTTGTACCTTACCCCAGAAGGTTCAGCAGATTTCCGTGACGCAGCGTGGGTCGCGTCAGCCGGGCGTCCTCGAGTCACTCCTTTCTGTGCTCTCCATCACTGCCTAACGCAGCCGAGAGCGAATATAGATTTTCTTAGCGGCAAGAGCTGACCAACCTGATTGCGGCCAGAGTTGCCGGGCATCTTTCCGCTGGGCGTTGAAAGAGGCCCAGAGCGAAATGCAGAACCGCACGGAACCCGCGTAAACACCGGCGAAAAACCAACTTTATGCAACTCTGGCCAAAGTGGTATGAATGACCTGAGAAGCCCTTTCACGGCGGTGACGCGGGTTCTATGCACGTTGCCCGGTCGCAGCTTGGCCGCTAGACAGTCTCCTTCCTCGTTGGTCATGTCAACGGATGGCGTCCATTTGCCAACCTGGATTTTCCGTAGCACAATAGCCCCAAGATTTTAGCCTCTGTGCATCTTTGACTGACCTCACTGACGTTAAAGCATGGCAGGGTCAACTTCCAGTAGCGAAAGCGCTACCGCAAGAGCAGCGAATTCCAACTGAGGCTTCCAATTGACGACGACGCATGCAGGCTCGGTTCAACCGGAGTTGGACGATCTTCTCGGCGCTATAGCCGGCGCTTCGGTTCGAGAAGCCCTGGCCATCTGGCGCACTAAAGACACGGACCTCTGGTCGAGGATTGCCATCCTCTTTCAGAAGCTTGCGGAAAGGCTGCTTTCCCTGGGCGAGGCGCTCATCGCTTACGACGTAGTCTCGGAAGGACTGAAGATTTTCCCCCGAGACATTCGTCTGGTTCAGTTGTTAGCCCTGGCGCTGGCTCGCAGCGGCGCCACCTCCAAGGCCAATTCACTATTGTCGGGCCTCGTGAAGGAGGGACAGAAGGATGAGGAAACCCTTGGCATTCTTGCTCGCACCTACAAGGACCTGGGCCTGGCGGCGCCGGACCCGTTGGTCAGAATGCAAATGCTGCGCGATGCCCGTGATTGTTATTTGGAGGCCTTCCGAAACACCGCAGGGCATTGGACTGGAATCAACGCTGGAACGTTGTCCCTGCTCATTGGCGAGCGAGAGCTGGCGGCACGAATCGCGCGGCAAGTACGTGAGCAGTGCCTGCTGAAATGGAAATCCGGAAATCTGCAGGAAAGCGACAGGTTCTGGCTCGAGACGACGCTGGGTGAAGCCTCGTTGATCCTGGGGGAGGCATCGCAGGCGCAGGAATGGTATGAACGGGCCAGACAAACCGGGCCACGCCGCTATGCGGATCTGCATTCCGCCAGTCGAAACGCCCAACTGATTCTTCGTTACCGAAATGAGAGTCAGGACTTGCTGAGCAACGCTTTACGGCTGCCTGCGGTAGCGGCATTTGTTGGTCATATGGTGGACGTCCCAAAGAGAACTTCTCCCCGATTCCCGTCGCAGCTCCAAGATCGAGTCAAGCAGTTAATACGCGAGCGCATAGAACAGTGCGATATTGGTTTTGGTTATTCGTCTGCCGCGTGCGGCTCAGATATTCTTTTTTTGGAAACGCTTTTGGAACTGGGCAAGGAGACGTCGATCGTGTTGCCGTATTGTAGAGAGCAATTTCGTCTGGACAGTGTGGATGTAGCCGGTGAGAACTGGGGCGCCAGGTTCGAGGAGGTTCTGCGCGCTGCAGCCCGGGTGATCATCGCCTCGGACCAACGCCTCGACGAAAGCTCGATTTCGCTCGCTTATGGCAATACCTACCTGCAGGGACTCGCGTCGCTGCACGCGATGCGTTTCGATTCGGAGCTGATTGGTATCGCTGTCTGGGACGGCAAAGAGACCTGCGCGCAGGGAGGAACGTCCGACGTAATCGAGCAATGGCGAAGGTCCGGTCTGCGCGTGGAGTTCATTGATGTTGGGAGTCTGGAAGCCGAGCCTGGCATGGGTGGGATTCGCGAGGTTGAACCTGCGCCTGTTCCCTGCCCGGACGTGATTCAATCGGGATTCACACCCGGAATTCGGGCGCTTCTATTCGCAGACGCTGTTGGGTTCAGCAAGCTCCGTGAGCGCCAGATACCAAAGTTCGTCCTGCAGTTCCTCGGAGGCATCGCTCAACTCATTGAGTTGACCAAATATCCGCCAGAGTACAAGAACACCTGGGGTGACGGCCTTTACCTTGTATTCGACAATGTCAAGAAGGCTGGGATGTTTGCGCTGGAGTTACGCGACCTGGTGCAAAGCAGACACTTCGGAACATCGGGCTTGCCGGAATCGATCAGCCTGCGCATCGCACTCCATGCAGGCCCTGTGTACTCGTGTTTTGACCCGGTGATGGAAAGAACAACCTACGTGGGCACGCACGTCAGCCGCGCCGCTCGCATGGAGCCCATCACGCCGCCGGGCGAGGTCTATGCCAGCGAGGCATTTGCGGCCCTGGCTGCGGCGGATGGTTCCTGCGAATTTGTCTGCGATTATGTCGGCGAAACTCCCCAGGCCAAGGGATACGGCACCTTCCCGACGTACCTGTTGCGGCGGCAGGGCGGGGGGGCAATCAATCCGGTTGTCGTCCGGGTTGACGGATCCCGGCGTCCTTGAAACTCCCCGCCGGGCCGCGCCGTTCTTGACCTGTCTCCAAACACGAATCCGGCGAGGCTTCTCGCTCTGTCGTCGGGCGCTGTGGGATGAAACAACTTGTCAAGAGCACTCGCTTACGCTATAAAAGACGCCAGTTCGAGGGGTTCCCTCATTTCCCATCCAAGCGGCAGAAGGAAGGCACCGGCCGAGCCTTTCTAGGAATTCGTCTTCTCGTGCCGGCTTCCATGCTATCGATCGGACGAGGCTGGGGACCTCTTTCCAGCAGCGCCTTGGGGGTTTCGAATGAATTTTGAAGGCGATGCCTTTATCAGCTACGCGCACGTGGATAACGTGGGGCTAATCGAGGGCGGCAACGGGTGGATTACAGATCTGCATCGCTCCCTTGAGAAGCGCCTGGCACAACTGCTGCCGAGGTCCGCTCGGATCTTCCGGGACCCTAAGCTTAGCGGCAACGATGTCTTTGCGGACGCGCTGGCGGAGCGTCTGCGGCGCAGTGCGGCCCTGATCCCGGTTGTTTCGCCGCGTTACGTCAAGTCGGAGTGGACCCGCAAGGAGCTCACCGAATTCTGCGCTGCGGCGGAACAGCAGGGCGGGGTCCGTTTCCGCGACAAGGCGCGCATCTTCAAGGTGCTGAAGACACCGGTGCCCATCGAAAAGCAGCCCCGGGAGTTGCAGTCCGTGCTCGGCTACGAGTTCTTCAAGGTCGACCCGGACTCGGGAAAGGTCCGCGAGCTGAACGTGATCTTCGGGCCCGAGGCAACTCGGGATTTCCTAATGAAGCTTGACGACCTGGCCCACGACATTTGTTGCATGCTGGAGATCCTGGAGTGCTCCGAGGAGATCGAAAGCGAACCTATCTTCCTGGCGGAAGTTACCTCCGACCTCCGGGAGCAGCGTGAGGCCGTCAAAAGAGACCTGCAGGACCACGGTTACACCGTGCTCCCGGATCGCATGTTGCCGTTGGTCGCTTCAGAACTGAAGGCGGCAATTCGCGAGGATTGCGCTCGGTGCCGAATGTCGATTCATCTGGTGGGCAAGAGCTTCGGCTTCGTCCCGGAGGGGAGTGCCGACTCCATACTGGAGATCCAAAACGAACTGGCAATCGAGAGAGGTGAGAGAGGCGACTTCTCGCGGCTTTTGTGGATCCCGCCCGGATTGCAGGTGGACGACGAAAGGCAAAAGAAAGTCATCGAACGGCTTCGCATGGATCCTCGGATCCAAGATGGTGCGGACGTGCTCGAAACCTCGTTTGAGGACCTCAAGACTGTGATCCAGGACCGCCTTCGGCGAAGTGCCAAACCGGTAAAGGACGATCCCAGACCCACTCCTGCAGGCCGCTCGCAACTCTACCTCATCCACGATCAACGGGACACCAATGAGGCGTCCGCGTGGGCCAATTATCTGTTCGAGCAAGGATTCGAAGTCATCGTACCCGTGTTCGAGGGCGACGAAGCCGAGGTTCGCGAATACCACGAGGAGAACCTGCGTAGCTGCAACGCGGCACTAATCCTCTGGGGGGCGGCAAACCAATGTTGGCTGCGCCGGAAGCTCCGTGAACTACTGAAAAGCGCCGGCTATGGGCCTACGAAGCCAGCTTCGTCCGTGGGGGTTTGCTTAATTCCGCCGACCACTCTCGACAAGGAAAGCTTTCGGACGCATGACGCGCTAATTCTCCCTCAGCTAGGCGGTTTCTCTGCGGAAGCTCTTCAGCCGTTTGTCTCTGGTCTCAAGCCAGCGGGAGGCCATGGTTGATGTCGGGTGCCCTCTTTAACCCTTTCCCTGGTTTGCGCCCATTCGAGTCCGACGAAGATCACCTTTTCTTTGGCCGGGAAAAGCAGATTGACGAGCTTTTACGGCGACTGCGGTCCTGTCGCTTCTTGTCGGTGGTGGGCACCTCCGGGACCGGCAAGTCGTCCTTGGTCCGATCGGGGCTCATTCCCGCCCTCCAGGGCGGATTCATGGCGAAGGCGGGCTCGAGCTGGCGGATCGCCAAGCTCCGCCCCGGCGAAGATCCGATCGGCCACCTGGCTGCTTCTCTCAGTGCACCGGATGTTCTGGGAACGGATGCAGAACTGGCCGGCGCCAACCGCGTGCTGCTGGAAGCCACGCTCCACCGCAGCACGCTGGGCCTCGTGGAAGCGGTTCGTCAAGCGAAGATTCCCCAGTATGACAATCTTCTGGTTGTAGTGGATCAATTTGAGGAACTGTTCCGCTTCCAGCGGGACCGCCAGGTTGGCAGTTCCCGCGAGGAAGCCGCCGCCTTTATCAAGCTATTGCTCGAAGCAACCCATCATGAAGTTCCCATTTACATAGTCGCGACCATGCGCTCCGACTTTATCGGTGAATGCATGGAGTTCCCCGGGCTGCCCGAAGCGGTGAACGCCGGACAGTACCTGGTTCCGCGCATGACACGGGATGAACTCCGCTCCGCCATTACGGGTCCCGTCGCAGTCGGTGGCGGAGAAATCGCCCCGCGCCTGGTTTTGCGGTTACTGAACGATGTCGGCAACGACCACGATCAACTGCCCGTGCTCCAGCACGCGCTCATGCGCACCTGGGACCACTGGCAACACCATCGGGAAGGCGGCCCCATCGATGTCGCTGACTACGAGGCCATCGGAACCATGCGCCAGGCTCTTTCCTTGCACGCCGAGGAAGCGTACCAGGAGACCAACTCAGACCAGGGCCGGCGCGTTGCGGAACGGATGTTTAAGGCGCTGACCGATATTTTTTCCGATCCGCGTGGCGTCCGGCGACCCTGCTCCATTAAACAACTCTCCGCGGTTTGCGAAGTGTCAGAACCGGAAGTAATTCGGATCGCAGAGATTTTCCGGCAGCCGGGCCGGAGTTTTCTGACACCGCCGCCAGCAATGCCGCTCGACTGGCGATCGATTGTCGACTTGTCCCACGAAAGCCTTATGCGCTGCTGGACCCGCCTGATCGCGTGGGCGGAAGAGGAGCGTGCGTCCGCCCGCGTCTATACCCGGCTCTCGCAGGCTTCCGCCTGGTTTGAGGAAGGCACGGCAGGTCTCTGGCACGACCCCGAACTGGAACTCGGCCTGAGATGGAAGCGGCAAAACAGCCCAACCGAGGCGTGGGCGGAGCGTTACAACTCATCTTTCGCGCGCGCCATGGATTTCCTGGATCGCAGCGAGAAAGAGCGGGACCGCCTCGAGGCCGAGCGCGAACGGCAACGAAAACGCAAGCTCGTGCAGGCCCGGGTGCTGGCGTGCGTGCTGGGAACCCTGCTCGTTATCGCGCTGTTTTTCATCTATGTCGCAAAGAAACAAAGGGACCGTGCGGAGGCTAACCTCGGGTTGGCAAGGAGGGCCGTGGACGAAAGCCTGTCTTCCGCCGGCCGCCAGCAAGCGCGCGAGTCGCCCGACCCGCCGCAACTGGAGCAGTTCCGTCAGGAATTACTCAAGAAGGCGGAGGAATTCTATGCAAACTTTCTGCTCAAGCAGAGTAAGAATGATCCGAAGTTTCGCAGCGAGGCTGCGTCGGTGCATTCCAAGCTTGGCGACATCGATCGCTTGCGTGAGAAGCACGAAGAGGCGGTGAAGCAATACAAAGATGCCATCGCCGGCCTCGAGGAACTTCAGCGGGAAAATCCCGGGAACGCCGGATACCGTCACGATCTGGCCTACGCCCATAACTGGCTCGGCGAAACCCTGAGACTTTGGT